>Ga0209337_1000951_pt1 | contig 22538 bp, 34 predicted proteins | sample LinPmetageLP53_FD_184044 | JGI IMG/M metagenome (GOLD analysis project Ga0209337, IMG submission 184044) | Marine viral communities from the Pacific Ocean - LP-53 (SPAdes) (version 2) | ecosystem: Environmental > Aquatic > Marine > Oceanic | place: Pacific Ocean | collected 2010-02-08 | reverse complement strand
AATTAATGGAATGCGTAGACCACCTACACTTTCATTATGAACAAGAATTAGGGGAGGAATAATGATAGAATCTATTACACTAATAATATTAATGCTACTACCTATAGTAGCAGAGCACTACTACAGAAACAAGGAGGACAAATGATATATCTAAATTTATTTATATTGGCACTATTTACAATAGTGGTTTGGGAAATAATCAAGAACATATGGAACGATTAGATATAGATATTTTAATTATTTCCCCATATTCTTTTTATATGGGAAATAATAAAATATATATAGCAATCAAACAAAACGAGGAAAAATTATGAGAAATGCAGACATTGTAGGAGACAACATACAAAAGAAATTCGAGGAGGGAGACTACCTGTCTTTCTTCGTAGACGAATTTATTAAATATTTACAGGAGCAAAAAGAGGACGGCGAAGATGTCGACACTATCTTAGAACAATTAAGACTAGATACCGACCAATATCTACCTTTTAATAATCATTCGTTCCGAAGATTATGTTGGATATTCGCAAATTCTCTTGCGTATTTGTTAAAAGACGAGGATTTGTCAGACATTGACAACTACAAAGACATGGAATTTTATACTAAAATTGTTCAGGGTCATTGGCACTTAATGTCACAGGAGGAGGAGTAGATATGAAAATATCTAAGCTAATAGAATGCTTACAAATTGAGCAAAATTCTCACGGAGACAAAGAGCTAATCTTAGTCAACATGAGTAGCGAAGAAGAGGGTCATATATATATGGACTTTAAAATTGCCGACAGAGATACTAATGTCGGAGTTATAGAATGTTTAGATGCAGACTTAATGGACCTATCAGACGAAATAGAAATTTACATAACGGAGGAGTAGAAATGAAATTAATTACTAAAGATATTCAAAAGAAACTAGATGCTAATCTAAAGATTAGCGAGGATAAGAGAAAACCTTACTTAAAGTTATTTAACCCGTGTGGACAAGCTACATGGCTTATTTCCGAGCATAATAAGGAAACAGGTGAAATGTTTGGCTTGTGTGACTTAGGTATGGGTTTTGTAGAGTTAGGTTATGTTAGTCTCGACGAGCTAAAAGATATTAAATTACCTTTTGGCTTAACTATAGAGAGAGACATGAGTTGGAAACCTAAAATGACATTGACGGAATACAACGACGCAGTATTAGAAAAATCAGAATATGGTGCTCAGACTATAATGTCTGTCATATATTAAACAGGAGAAAATATGAATATATTTTACTTACACGAGTGCCCTATTAAGTCGGCAATAGCACAACCTGACAAGATGTTAGTTAAGATGCCTCTAGAGACGGCACAGATGCTATCTACGGCACACAGAGAGCTAGACGGAGACAAGTATGCAGACATAGTAGGCTTATATAAGAGAGCATATTGGAATCACCCGTGTACAATTTGGGCTAGAGAGACTAGTGCAAATTACATGTGGCTATACAAACATTTCATTGCCCTCGGTAATGAATACGAACACAGATATGGGAGAGAACATGCTAGTATTACTAAGCTAAAATTTCCTTTACTTGTAGTACCTAATAAAATCATTCAAGGTAAAATGACACCACTTGCTCAGGCTATGCCTGACGAATACAAGAATGATGACCCTATACAAGCATATAGAGACTATGTTATTAACGAGAAACATTATGCTAAATGGGAGAAAAACAGAGATAAACCTGAGTGGTGGAGATAATATATATATTTTAATTATTTCCCCATAGTTTTTAATATGGGAAATAATAAAATATATAATAACATAAAAAGCATGGGAGCAAAATTATGATTATAGAAAATAAACCTACAACGAAGTTGTACAAGGATATGAAAGTCAAGACGGAGTTACGACCTGAGGCTAGAAAGATTATCAATAAATTAGTCGAGTCAGGCGAGATATCTCGTAGCAGAGCATCTGATTATCGTCGACAAATCAAGTATGGTTCAAAAAATACAATATTAAATGTAATGTCGAGCTTAGACAATATCGAGATTGGCTCAAGCCAAGGTAACGGAGAATCACAGGGTAACGGGGAATCACAACCTAGACCCTTTCCTGAGGGTAATACACTACCAATGGAACAAGGTGCTCAATCTCCACAAGTAAAGAATGGAGATAAGCAAGAGCAACGAATTGACGGATTAGAGCAAAAAGTTGACAATATAGCCGAGATGATATCTCAGGGTATGCTTGGTGCTCAACAGGGCAATCAACAGAATCAGGCGATTCAGTCAGAAGAAATAAGACATTGGCAGTTTGACAGGGTTAAGCTATTGCTCGAGACTAATAAACTTGCACTCTGTGTCGGTGAGGCAGGTACAGGAAAAACACACATGGCAGAGCAATTATCCAAAGATTTGAATTGTAAACAATTCCATGCTCTATCTCTGACCTCAGGTATGTCTGAGGCTCACTTGACAGGTAGAATGAATGTAATGGGCGAATTTATCGACACTGAATTTTTAAATATTGTCGAAAATGGTGGCTTTTTACTACTTGACGAGTTTGATAACGGAGACCCTGATGTAATGAACGGATTAAATTCGTTACTATCGAATGGATTTATATCAGTTCCCCTCAGGAAAGATAACGAGTTAGCACTACTCCATGATGATACATACATTTTATGTACTGCCAATACATGGGGTGGTTCTAATTCGTCAGGTGGCTCAGGATATGTCAGGAAACAAATTGATTTAGCGACACTAAATAGATTCACATGCTCAAAAGCTTATGTAGGATTTGACTCTCACATAAATAATTATCTTATGGGTCTACCTAGAGACGAAAGTATTAAATACCCTAAGCCGACCAAGTTGACTAAAGCCGACATGTTAGATATTCTTCCGAGCATCAAAGAAATGCAAAGAATATTTACACAGGTTAGAAAGTATATCATGTGTGAGAATATGCAACTTAGACAATTGTGCTCACAGAGAGCCTTTATACAGGGTTCGCTACTTGTTAGACAGGGTTGGACTCCTACGGAGGTTCTTAGAACCTACCTGTTGGATTGGTCTGACGAGGAATTAAAAAGAATAGGAGCACGAAGAGACAAGTCTCGAGAAGAGAATGGAATTATATCTGTCAAGATAAGTATGACTAAATTTTGGAACGGCTTGAATGACGGAAACGGAGATGACAATGAGTAGAAATAGAAATCGCATAAGTCAGGACATGAAGACGGAGACAAACAGACCCCTCACATTTACTAATATGAGGTATAAAGGTGAGCTTACTCCTGTTCAGAAAAGAATGCAGAAAAGAAAATACCCGACATTTATTCACGAGTTTACCAACCTTGAGCACTTTATAAATGTAATTGTAGGCGATAGTTACGAAAATGACAGAAAATCTTTTGATACCCAGTCATATAAACGAGCTAGTGGTGGGTACTCTGACTTTGAGAGATTGTTTGACATTCGTTCTAGACAGAATCTGTTAAAATCATTTAGTAACGGATATTCAGGACCTCAACTTTGGAAATACTATCAAGATAAAAAGCAAAAAATTTATGCTAACCCTGATAATGCTAAAAAATTAGGTGAAATGGGTGTAGATAGTCGAAGAAAGAGACGAGCAGACATGTCAGGCTCTATTATCAATATAGATAAATACATGGGTGGTGAGATGCCTTTCGAGAGTATAAGACGAAATAACCAACAGAGATGTATAAGAATCTTTATTGATTATGGTCAGTCGTGTGGTGAATTAGGTACTAGATTAGCCGATAAATGTTGTAATGCTATAGCAGTTGCTACGCAGTTAGAAAAACAGGGTTTCGCTACCGAGATATCATTTGGAGATGTAAATTGTTCTACTATGAGCACCAACGAATTTCCACCTGTTAAACTTAGTAACGGCGATTTTCATGCATACAACCAAAAAAGTATTAGCATAATTAAATTTATTGCTAAGCCGTCAGGTGTACCAATAGACGAAACTAATATTATAAATTATGCAGTTCCGTCAATGTTTAGAGATTTAATATTTGACTTTAGAAGAAATTGTTTAGGTGCAAATAGTAGCATAGGTAGAATATTATGTTACGAGGTATCACCCAAGTCGAATACAAAATTCTATCAAGATATTACCGAAAGTGATATCTATATAGGACATAATGACGAACTACATGACATAATGAGTAATGTGGTTGGAGTCATAGAAAAAGCCGACAATGAATAAATTGACGGCTTATATAAACCCATGCAAAAGATGTTGTAGCTTTAGACTTGATGCTTTAGCTACGGCATCTATTTTGAGCACTTCAAGGAGAAAAAAATGAATAACTATAAAGCAGTAGGCACACATTCAACCTTTGGTATTGATACAGGTTCAGGTGTAAACGGATATCCTGAGCACATAGAGGAGGGTAACATAGCATGTGCAGTTTGTGAAGAAGAAATAGATGTTTTCTATTGTGGCTATAATGTGAACGAATATGATGCACAAAATCTAGTGTGCGAGGAGTGGGATTGTTGGAAAGACATTTGTTTAGAGAGAAACTATGATAGTTTGCCTTTCGGTGATTACCCTGAATTAAACCCTAATATTGAGGACGATATATACCACATTATAGAACAAGAAATGTTAGGAAATGGTTCTTACAAAATATTATTAAGTGAAGATAAGAAAAAATATTATTGCGAAGAATGTCCGAATGAAACAAGTGGATTTTATTTGTGCGATGATTGTGAAGAAGAACAATTTAATAAAGACGAGGAGATGAATAACGATGAGTAAATCAGAAAAACAGACTTTTGAATGGGGAGTATTTATTGAGCTACATGATAGCACAGGTAGTCAATATGAGGTCATGTTGGGTAATGCAATGTGTGAAATATTACATGACGAAATACAAAGACTCTTAACAAGTCCTGAAACAAGTAAGTCAAAGTTGCTTGGAGGTGGGCATGATTTAGGAATTAAATGGTAGTAAATATAACATACAGGAGAAAATAATGAGCAAATCAGAGAAAGCCTTTGAAATACAGGAAAAAATAGGCAAATTAATAGATAGGTTAGATAAACTAGGTTTTGAGTTTATGTTTTTTAACCAACAATCATCTATAAGGAGAAAAAGAAATGAAAAATAGTAGAAATCGTGAGGATACTTGGGTATGTAACTATTGTGGTAGTGACGATATATATGAAACCTCGTATGTACCCATGAATTCCATAAAATTAGATTGGAATAATGTTAGATTCCCTAAAAATTCTGAGTATTTTGCAGATTGTTGTGATGACTTTGAGCACCCTTTACTATATCAAGAGTGGGAGGAGTTAATTATAGAGGAGTGCAATGGTAACAAGGATAAGTATATAGCTATACTTGACGGGAGCAGAGCATGAGCACAGGTAAAATAATTATTGACATGAATGACATTATGCTTAACAAAGACCCAGAAAATATTTGGGTGCTCAGGTCAGTTTTAAAGCGAGAACTTTATACTGCATCAGAGCCCGATGACGCAATCAATAAAATTTTAAGAGAATTAGAATTAGTAAACACAAATGAGCACATGATATATGTATTCTTGCGTGAGTTAGGTGATTCATACATACTTGAGAACCTAACCCAAGACCAAAAAGACTACATATCTGAGTGTGATAGAGAAATAGCAAGTAAGTATTTTATTTAAATATAGTTTTATATTGTTTGTATAAACTATATTTAAATAATAATACTACTTAGGAGGTAGCAAAATGAAAAAATCACAATATCCACACCCTATGCAGAATCAGACACAGGACGACTTTATGAATTATGCAGAGTACATAATGGAAATGCCTGAGGAGGAGTTTAACACCAACAATTGCTCGGAAAAAAGGTCTTTAGATATGCCGTATGTTACATACGAGGCTATCGAAGAAAGTATAGAGTTTAAAAAAGGTGCTCAGGTTAAGATATTAAAGTCGCAGAATAATCCTGATAGTTTTATGGTAGACGCAGATAATATAAGTAAACATGACTCGCTATGGGTTGATGTTTCTATATTGACTAGCGAAGATAGTGAGTGGGAAGACGGCAATATACCTTGGAATACTATCTTAAAAAGATTACACAAAGGAACTCTCAAGGAGGTTCAACGAGATGTTAAATGGGGTATCTTTGAATACAAAGGCATACTACAAGCATCTATACGATTGAAAAACGAATCACCTATGGGAGCTCATACCAAATACTTAACGCAATTAATCGAGCTAATAGAAACAGGTAGAAAGTGCAATCTTTCTTACAAAATCCTGAGAGAGTTAGCTATTAATTCGTCTCAAAACGAGGTGGACTTTTCTACTTCTGTTCAGGAGCACTGCAAAGAAAAAGGCTTAGAATTTATTGCCTTTGGGTTCACTTCAACAGACACAGAAATAAATAGCTTGTTAAGTGATGTGTCAATGGTGCTCGAGAGCTCTTCCAATAACGAGATTAAAGTTATGTTAGCTTTTGTTTGTCGAGCATTGGGTGCAGTAAAGAAATCACAGGCTAGTTCGTCACGAAATGCAGAAGAGTTTAAGAATAGAGTACAATCATCAGGTCATATGGAGGTGATGTGTGCTATTATCGAGGAAAGCAAGGTAGTAGAGGAAAATTTAGAATCTTTCATAACAAAAGAAAAAGGAGAACACGATGGAACAATCCCAAGTGCGTAAAACAGAAACAAAAATAAACGAGCAAGTAAAAGCAAAAGAATTTGCTTTATCGTCTCGTGGTCAGTTAGTAGTAGCTCAGGCTCTCAGTATTGCTAGTAAGCAATTACAAGACAAAGAACCTAGCAATTCATCTGACATGAAATACATAGGTGAAAACCTATTTGAGCCTTATTGGACTATATACAATTCAGAAGATTTTGCTAAAGCAGTTGCTAAAGTAGAAAAAGATTGTATGGAGCACAACGAGAAGATTTATAAAGAATCACTCAAAGAAAGTAAGTAGGAATATAAACACTTGATAATGCGTTACGAGTATCTTGCATTGCCCTTACCAGTAGATGAATACATAGTATACTATGTCCTACTTGCAGAGAGATATGGAGTAGGGTAAGGTTTAACGCATTATTAAATTAAAGAGGAAACAGATGAAAAAATATAAATCTAAGAAATTTCAGATGCTCAATACAGATACAGATACACATATTGAAATACCTGTATACTATTGGCAAGATGAAAACTCTACTATCTATATAGATAAAGAGCTAATGATTGAGGATTTTAATGAAAAACTGCATGAATTAAGCAAAAAACATAGCGACGGCTATGAAAGCTCTTAATAACATGCAAATACAAGACAAAGGAGGTCTTTTATGCCTGATACATAGCAAGTTTAAAAGGTTTCCTGATGAAAGTCTTAATGATTCTGTTTCCATTTCGACCATGACCCATTATGTTATGAGCACGAGAGAGTGTTGTGACATTGGTAGTCGACAAGGATTTATTTCGGTGGTTATATGAAGAACTTAGATAGAAATCAGGAAACCTTATTAAGCAAAGGTGCGATACCTAAAATAATACAAGAGGTATTTTATATATGCGACCAAAAAGGAAATAAAAAAATTAACAGAGCACTTACATTAAAAGAGTTCGATAAAAAATTAGGTCAATTAATACAGGAGGATATAAAGTGAAAGAAAAAGAAACAGAGTTTATGGGCAATCTATTAGTTAATTCAGAAACTATAGAAGAATTGCGTGAAAGAGCACAGACAATCTTTAAAGGAGATGAAGAGTTCTTAAATGCACTACATGATATTTTTACTACCATGGAAAAAGCAGTAAATAAGTTAGAAGAGCTTAAAAAGATTAAATAAAATAAATGTTGAGTTTAAACAAGGTTTGTATGTATATTTGTTTTAGAGAGACTTTTATTTGTAAGTGTAACAATAAGTGAGGTTAAAGACATGCTTGATATTAAAACTACAAATACTTTACAGAGTGGGAAAAGAAAAAATTTCACTTTTGTATTAAACAATAGCCGAGCACTGAACGGCTTTGTAACAAGACAATTTATAGCTAAAGACAAACAAGAGGCTATAATAAAATTGTTACAAGAATACGGAACAGAATTTAATGAGAATAATGGAGATAAAGTATTTTAAATATTTTTTTTCTTGACTTTCGCTAACATACTAGTTAAACTAACTCAGTTAGCTAACTATCTTAACTAGCTTGTTTTAATTCTATTTTCTCAAGATAGAAAAGATAGTTGGATTAAGGTTCAGGATAAGAGAGGAAACCTGATTAAAAAATTCCTGTGCTTTGAAAGTATTTCTTCATAGGTACTTAACAATAAGAATATAAACAATGCCTTAATTAGCTAACTAGTTATAAACAATTAAGAGGAACTAGTTATGTCTGCGATTGGATTTTTTTGTCCTGACAATGAAACCATAAAATTTAAAGATTGCTTTGAGCACTGCCGTATGTCTCAAAGATGTATGTCTGTTGCCACTTTAACGGCAATGGCACAACAAAGACCCAACAATAGACCACCAAGCACAACAGAGCTTTTATCAGGTACATGTGAAAGCTATCTAAAAAGAACTAAAGACTATTTTATCGACCCACAAGACCGTTCATTCGCACTTATGGGAACAATTCACCACTCACAACTTGAGCACAATGACCTACCAGAAGATAAGTTTTTGCAAGAGGAAAGAATGGAGGGATTGGACATTACGGGAATACTCGATTTCTATGATGTGGAGAGTCAGACATTAATAGACTACAAGAATACAGGAAGTTTTAAAGCAAGTAAAGTGCTCGGACTATGCTCAGAATTAGTTCCAGACCCGATGGGAACGAAGTACAAAAGCTCGGGGAAGTGGGGGAAAAAGGGAACTGTTAAAAAGGTAAAGCAGTTTTATAGCGACGACACACAAAAAGATTTCGGAGATTGGCTATATCAGGTCAATATGTATCGTTACATGCTAGAATTAAAAGGTCACAAAGTTAAGCATATGAAACTTCAAATGAATGTGCGTGATGCTGGTACTTTTTCAGCAAAAGGTCGAGGAGTAGATAAAAATATTTACTATGTAGACATTCCATTTGTTGACAATGACATAATTATTCCGTACTTTCTAGAAAAGCGAGACAGACTTCTAAGACATTTAGAAGAAAACTCAACACCTCCAAAGTGTACTGATGAAGAAACATGGGGAGGAAAGAAATGCGAAAAATATTGTGAGGTAAGACATTTATGCCCACATATATAAACAAAAAAGGAGGTAACCATAATGGCTACTAAAAAAACAAAGAGTATATTCCAAACATTAGACTCAATCAATGTAAACGAATTCACAGAAAAGAAAGGCAATTATACATATTTGTCTTGGAGTGATGCAGTGACAGAGGTGCTCAAAGAATACCCTGAGGCAACATGGGAGATACATGAAGTTATTAATGCAGACGGAAATCCACAACCATATATGACAACAGAGTCAGGGTGTTTTGTTAAGGTAAGTGTAACAATAAATGAACTTACAAGGACAGAAATTTTACCTATTATGGATAATAGAAATCAAACGATGCTAAGTCCTAAAGCAACAGATGTTAACAATTCAATTAAAAGATGCTTAACAAAATGCTTTTCTTTATTCGGTTTAGGGTTGTATATTTATAGAGGAGAAAATTTACCTGAAGACGATAAGCCTAAAAGTTTATCAGATACACAAGTAAAAGAAATGCAGAAATTAGTTGCTAATAAAGACGACGAGTTTAAACAAGCACTAATGAAAGCAGTTAAAGAAAAGAAAATCAATACAAATAACTATGATAATTATATTTCACAGATTAAAGATAGTTTAAAGAAACCTGTTAAGGAGGAAAAAACAAATGAATGATACATTAGAAAACACATTAGACCAAGTGTTCGGAGAAGATGCATGGTATGAACCTAGCGAAGGTAGTGGAGGTGCTCCACAAATTGCCGAAGGCAAATATAAAGCTACTGTTACAGACCTATCTGTTAAAGAAGATATAGTAATTAGTGGTAAATTCTTAGCCGACATATATGAACCAGTATTTATGATAGACGGAAGAGAAGTAAAGCATAAAGGTATGTTTAGGTTTAAAAAACCTGACCCAGCTAAATACCCAGAATTACAAAGTGACATGGGCTCAAACTCAAACTACTATAAGTTTTGTGAGCTATTAGGTATTGCTAAAAGTAAGGACGGAAAGATATTTCTTCCTAACTTAGATACAGAAACACTTAAACAATATGAGTATGAAGTTGTTGTTGTTGTTGAATCGTGGACTGGTAGAGAGGGTAATGAAATGAAAACTCCTCGTGTTAAGTTTGTAAACAAAGCAACTAAAACAGGTATATCTGAGAACGACTTACCTTTTTAATAATTAAGAGTAGGTGGCAGTTTTGTTCCTTGATACCTCGGGTTTGTTTTCTGTTGCCTACTCACATCTAATAAAGGAAAAATTATAATGGAATATGATAAAAATAATAACCCAATTTATGTTATGAAATCTCCAGTTAATCATGATAAAAAATGGAGAGATGACACTGCAATAGAATTTCATAAAAAATATGGTGCATGGTGGGCATTTCAAGGAACACATACTACCAAGAGAGTACATTGGATTGAACGATACAAAAAAAGGGAGAGACCGTGCCGTCAAAAAATAAATTAAGAGGAACTTATTACGAAAGAAAGTGCGTAACTAAAGCACAAACATTTGATTTAAAAGCAGAAAGAACATGGGGTTCAGACGGAAGAAGTAGAGGTTTACACCAAGAAGTAGATATGGTAATTGAAGATTCTATTTATGTACAATGCAAAAAAAGAAAAGCCATCGCTGAGCACCTAAAACCCATCGATGAAATTCATGTACAATTTGTGGGAGAAGATAGGGGGAAAGATTTAGCTATCATGTCACAAGATTATTACTTAAGTTTAATAGCAACTATAAAGGAGTTTACTTTTAATGAAAAAGAAAAAACAAGTAACGAAGAGTAAAGTTAAGAGAAATTACAAGATGAAAAAGTTAACATTTATGGACAGAGTAGCAAGAGGTTGGAAAAAACTCTTCACTTCTTGTTCTAAATAAAAGGAGATAAAAATGAGTAAGGTACTTAAAACAGAAAAAACAGGTGATTTAGAAGAGAAAGTAACAGATACTATTAAAAATTACCAAGAAGAACTTGCAAAGGTTCAAGAGAGAAAGAATCAGGCTATGGTAGAGCTAGATAATCTTAATAAGACTGAACAAAGATTATTTGGTGCTATTGCTGGAATTAGTGATTTGTTAAACTCTGAGAAAGAAGAAGACAAAACTGGAGCAGAGGCATAATGGATTTACTAAAAAAAACAAATAAAGATATTTTAAATGCAGAGCTATCTAAGTTAAATGAAGAGTTAGATAATATAGCTTTAAAAAAAGCTAAAATAATAATTGCTTTAAGAGACTTAGATAGCATAGAAAAATCTCAAGGTGGTATAGCATGATGAATCAAAACGATATGATACTAGTAGCTTTAAAAAATGGAGAGCATGTTACTCCTTTATCTGCACTAGAAAAGTTTGGTTGTTTTAGATTAAGTGCAAGAATATGGGATTTAAGAAGTCAGGGTTACCCTATATCTAAAAAATCTTTAACCACACCTCAAGGCAAGACTGTAGCAGAATATTATTTAGAAGACACTTCTGATAAGTCTTGTGAAAAATAAAAGAATATACAGACTTGCAGAGAGAGTTTGGCTCTATCTATATGAGTCTGTATACTCTGTGTCAACATTAAGAAATTACTTTGATGATGATTGGTTTGATGACGAGTATTTAGAAAGCGAAAAGAGAAAAAAGAACGAGGTCTCTTATAGTAGAAAGTCAAAATTTCAACCCTATCGTTGTCCTATCTGTAAAAAAACATGGAGGTATTATTCTATGCCTAAGGGAAAAGTTCCTTTAAGGGAATTTCTTGGGAGTAGATTACCTATGGAGGAAAAGGAATGTCCAGAAGAATTAAAATGCAAAAAATAGTGCTCGGTGCTCAGCTTCCGAGAATTGGTGCTCAGGATGTGGGCTGGTGAGATGTCCTTCTTGTGGCTGGTCAAACACTTTAAAAAATTACCCTAGAAAAATTAAACAGCTTGAGGGTTTAATGAACCCCTTGATTGTAGATAACTTAAGTAAGTTATTCTTAAATTCTTTAGACGACTTAACTTCTTACACCCTCTTAAAAGCTTGTGAAGAATTAGAAGATAAAGTTCTAGAACATTGTATAAATATATGGGAAAGAAGAAGATTGAATGAAAAAGGATTTGATGTTTATTACTTTATTGGTATATTAAGAAATGAAAACAAGAAATTTGAGAATAAAATTACTCTTGAAAAAAACAAACTAGAACAACTACCTCCGTCTATTGATTAAGGTAGTACAGCTTTATGGACAGAATATAAAATAATAAAAATTAAACATGAAAGGAATACTATCCCTTGTTTAGTTTGTAAATGTTTTAATATTGGTTTGGCGACTCTGTCCATAAAAAATTAAAGGAAGTCGAATGCAAGAAAAAAACCTAGAAGTATCAAAAATGTATAGTGGTATGTCCGAAAGAGAAGTCTTAGGAAGTATCATATTAGATGAATCAAAGATTACGCAAGTAATACAATACCTACCAAGCATACAAGTCTTTTATATGGAGGACCACCAAAAGATATGGTCTGCTATATATAATCTATTTAAAAATAACAAAACAATAGATGTGAGCACTTTAGCTAATTATTTAGGTGAGAAAGGATTTAAGTTAACTTATTATCTTACAGGTCTTACTGAAAATATTGTATCTAAAAACAATATAGAGACACATGCTAAGGTTGTTTATGATTTATATATACGAAGAGAGCTATGGAATAGGCTATATAAGTTCCAAGAAAGGATTAAAAACGAGAGTTCTTACAAAGAGGTAGACACTGATATAAGTTTATTAGGAAAGATAGCAGAATCGTTTAATGACATGTTATCTATAAAAGATAAAAGCCTTGAATGTGTAACCTCTGAAATGGAAGAAGAAATATTTGCTCAAAAAAATCTTGTTCAAACAGGTATTAGCTTAGTAGATAGAGCTATTGTTGGTATGACAAAAGGTGAAATTTCAATCATTGCTGGTAGACCTGGGAATGGAAAGAGCACTTTAGCTTTTAACCTAGTAAGAAATATGATATTAGATGGTAAAACAGTAATGCTAGTGAGTAGAGAAATGCCTAAGGTAGAAATTATTAAAAAGTTTGTTGCTATGCATACGAATGTAAAGAACAAAGAGATGAGAGGTAATGCAAGTGCTCACAAAGAAGAAATTAAAAAAGGTTTAGATTTTATTAAAAAACATTACAAATCGCTTTACTTATTTGATAACTTAAGAAGTCTAGATGATTCAATAAATGAGGCTAAAAAGATAAGACCTGATGTTATTATTGATGACCATGTAGGTTTTATTGAGTTTCCTCATTTCGACAACAGAGATACAAGACACCGTATCGCAGAAATCACAAGAAGATACAAGTGGTTAGCCAAAGAAATTGATTGTTCTGTAATATTAGTCTCTCAACTAAACAGAAATATCGAGCATCGTGTAGATAAGATTCCTAGACTCAGTGATTTAGCTGAGTCAGGAAATCTTGAGCAAGATGCAGAAATCGTTATCTTCTCTTATTACCCTTATGTATATGAATATGATAATGCTGAGCACGGACAATTTGGTATACAAACTATTGTAGCAAAAAATAGATACGGAACGACATGTAAGTTTGATTTAGGGTATCATGGAGATAGTGCTACTATTTGTGATAGTCCTGCAGAGGCGAGAGCAAAGCAAGAGGGAAGAGAAGTTACTACTGAAGAAGTTATTGAAAGTCTTTTTTAAGGCTTTAGTTGTGCACTATTTATAATATAAAGATATTCTTGGTAGTTTTGTTTCCATAATTTTTCCATATCTTTGATTTCTTTTCTTTGTTCTTTTGTGAGTCTACTTAAAAAATCTTCTTTATCAGAAATATCTTTACCTCCCGATAATTTAGTTGATAAAGTAATAGGTCTAGTGTCTTTTAAATACTCAACTATAATTTTTCTAGCATAAAAATAAGCATCTTCTTTGCTTACCCTACCTCTATTTGATGACTCGTATTGATACTGAACATATCTTAAAGCTGCCTCATAGTTTGCAAGTTTTTTCTTTCCAGGTAAGTCAGAATAAATAGTAGCTTGTAGCTGTTTATACATAGTAGTTTTTGTAACACCTTGATTAAAAGAAGACATTGATACTTTATTGTTAATATCTCTTTTATATTCTCTTTGTTTATTTCTTATTTGTTCATATCTATTGTAGTCTATTTTAGTAATATTACTTTGTATAGCTTTTACAATAAAATTCATACCTGGAATTGATTTTGCAATATCTCTACCTGCTGATTTTAATATTGCTTTTTGAACACCATAACCTTGTGCTCCTTCTGGAATTGCAGCTGATTCTTTCACTAAATTAGATATGGTTTCATATATTCCTAAAGGCATACTTACAATCGCAGGAGTTACAGCTCCACCTCTTTGTCCAGAAATAATATTACTAGCAAGACCTGCTCCCTCTGCTGTCATAAAATACCCCATTAATCTTTCCATAGGTATATAGTTTCCTTCGTCTTTAAAAACCTCTGGGTCTGTATTAAATAAATTAAAAAGTGTGTGCTCAAGAGCAGCACCTGCTGCCATAGTACCTGCTATATATCTTCCCATAGGAGCAATTTCATTATTATCAATAAGTGGTCTATATGCATTTTTATATATATTTTCTTGAATACGATAAGCAATTCTGTAAAACAATGTAAATGGCTTAACATATTTATTACCCATAATTTTAGGCATAAATACAGGGTCTGCTAAACCTTGAGTTGATGAGTGAGCCATAAAGTATATTTTATCTAAAGCTTTTTGACTAAAATTTCCTCTTTGAATAGCATCTATTACTTGTTCATCGGATAACTCTAAAGACTCACCCAAAATTCTTCTTGCTACTGACTTTTCTATGTTCATCATTTTTGTAGGTTTATTTCTGAGCACTCTAAGTGCATCTTGAGCTACCATATCTCCCGTAGAAACAGCAACAAGCCTGTTTAAATACTCTGCTCTTTCCATTAGATATGTAAGTTTTTGTTTATATCCTGTTTTAGGAACTAAAGCAGTTTCTAGTAAAGCTTGAGATGCTCCAAGAGCACCACTTTCTCTAGCCTTTTTAAAAGCAGCCTTTTGAAATCTTGGATTACTACCTATTTGATACCATGTTTTTAATAAAGGAACAAATCCATAAGTTGAAGCCAACTGAACATTACCTAATAATAAATTTTTCATTGCAGAAATAGGACTACTTAATCCTAAAGCAGCAGTTGTAGATACTAAACTATTTGAAAGAGCACCAGTTAATTCATCATAACCATTTCCATGTAATATAAAATCTAAATCTTCAGAAAGTTCTTTTTTAATATAAGCTTTAGCTCTTCTGTCTGAGCCCATCTCACTCTCTATCTGTCTCCATCTCTTTGTTAAATTTTCAGAAAATTCGGTGCTCCCAGGTCTTTTAAATGCTCCTGTATGACCAAAATATTGAGTAGAAGCAGTAATATTAGCTGCTCTACTACCATATCTATCCATACTTTTAGCGTAATCAGGCTCATAAAAATCTACTACTTTGCCTATTTTTTTCTTACCAATCATGTCACCAGCTTTTAAATTCATATTTTTTACACCATCAATAATATTTCCTTCTGTGTCTACATAATATTTAGGAGGAAACTTACCCATACGACTATATTGTGCTCCAAACATACCTTTTTGTTGAGTTGCAGTTGTTATGCTTTCATATATTTCTTCAGCTAATTCCAACCTTTTCTTTTGACTAACTTTTCCGACAGAATATATACCGTTTTTAATAAATCTTTCGTCATTAGCTAATATGTGGTTGATTAAAACAAGAGAGTTATCTCCCTCTGCTCTAAATAGTTTTGCAGCCTCATCTGTTAAAGTTAAACTAACAAAATCTTCTACTTTAGTAATAGGTCTATATTCATATCTTCCTGTTACTTTACCAGCTTTGTTTTTATAAGAAGGATTCCATACTTTTTCTTTTACTCCAGCTTTTTTCATCATAGCAAACATGTCGTTCATATATTTTTTGTGGGCATCTACCATTAACAACATTGCATTGTGCTCTTTTTTTGATAACTCAGGTCTTAGACCTTTAAAAGATGCTCTTTTGTCAATAAAATACAATAAGTTTTTATCTAATTTGTCTATACTTTCAGTGCTTAATTTTTTTGTAACAAGTCTTTGACTTTCTCTCATAGCTTCATAAGCACCTTTAAGCTTGTCACGATATACAACCATATTTGTAAGGTCGTTTTTAATTTTAAGAAGACCTGAACTACCTAAAATCTTACCCAATCTTCCATACTTAGTATTTATAGGTAATATAAAATCTGTTCCTATTTGTTTCCAGTCTGTAAAATCAATCATTTTTTGTTGCAACCAATTTGGATTGGTAATGTTTTGACCAAACAAGGTAGCTTGATTTTCTAGTTTAAATTTTACTCTTAAATTCCTATCTGCTTTTAACAAAGATGCATAAGTTTCTAACTGTTTTATGCTCATTTGTTTCATAGAATTAACACCGAATAAAGAAGTTTTTAATGCTTCATGTGCTTGATTTTTTTTAGTAGAACCAATAACACTTTTTAAACCTTGTGCTACTTCTAATTCTTGTGCTACTCTTATAAGCTGTATTTTTTCCATTGTATTTGTAGTAAAAACAAGATTTTTACGAGCAGAATATTCCATTACTTCGTCTACTTTTTTAAACTTAAATGCTTTTGATAACAAAGGATTTTTAATAGAAGAAGCATCTCCTTGTGCATTCCAATGTATCGCTAATTTAGAACTATTTTTACTTGGAGCTGTAGCCATATACCAACCTTGTTTTTGTGCTTCAGCTTGTGAACCAAACTTCCAATCTAATTTTTGATAAGTTACAGAATCTATCTCATTGCCTTTTGTTCCTTTTATTCTTGCAATATTTAACAATCCTTTTTGAGTAACAACTGTTTCTTGACCCATAAGTTTTGCTATGTCTATTGCATCTCTCTCTGCTAAGTCCTTGACAATAATTCTCATTCCGTTTACACCATCTGCAAGTTTACCATCTAATGACATCATATTATTGCTATCATAACCTCTAGCTAATAACTCTCTTACAACTTTTTCATTAGCAGTTTCTCCTATAAGAGTTCCAGCTCCTCTATGACCAGGATTACTTCCTGTTATAATTCCAAATTTTCCCTTTTCTATAAGATTTTTTATATCTTTTTGACTTTTAAACCAAGAATGTCTTACAAGGTCTCCGTCTTTATTTTGTAAATTATTTAATACTTCCTGAACTTTATTTTCATCAGCTTGTTTATATTTAGCTCCTAATCTTTCTCCTGCTTTGTTTTTTTTACCAAGAGTGAATGTATCAAAATCTTCTATAATACCTTTATTTTTTATTGTATCGCTTTTACCTTGAAATGTGTCATACTCTATTTTTAACTTTCCACTTTCGTCATCTATAAATACTTTCTTTACTTTAGCTCTAGTTCCTTGTTTTGAAAAAGCTCCACCTTTATAACTATAAAAATCTATTCCTTTAAATTGTTCATCTACCATTTCAATAACATTTTTATTTAATAAAGCTTCTGATATACCAGCATAGGTAGATAATTGTTTTTCGTCAGTAATTCCAACTCTTTCCATAGCTCTAATAGCATCTTGTTTAGCAACTGTTAAAGAAGCTCCACCAAAAAATTTACCTAACATAGCTGTTAGAACCCCTGTAGCAATCCTAGTTCCTACTTCTGCACCTTCTGTTTCAAACTGGTCAGGTTGAGCTAACATAGCACCAGCTCCAAAATACATACCTACCTCAGAAAAAGCAGTCTTTTTTAAATCTTCAGAGCTTTCTTTTTTTAATATTTCTTTTGTAGTTTTTAAACCTAAAGCTTTTTTAGGTTTATTTAATATTCCTTTTGTTATAGCATTTCCTGCTTTTCTATATCTCATAGCAGGAGCTAAGGCAAATAATGAACCAGCTACTATATCTTGACCAAACATAGCTGCTCTTTCTTTTAAAGAAGCATCTTCTTCTACCGTTAGTTGCCCTGTCATACCCCATATTGCTGCCTCTCGCTTCATTTCTCTACCTATGGTATACCTTCTAGCAGCTGAGACTCCTTCTTCGTCTACAAGCCTGAAAAATTTATCTATGTGGGCTTTTTTAGGTCCATTAAAACCAATATTTTTTATCAAGTTTGGATTTTTTACACCTATACCAGCAACAGATATAGCTTCTGCTAGTGCTTCTTGTTTGGCAAGTTTTTCTGTTTTTGTTACTGCCTTTAAAGCTTTAGCTGCTTTATACATATCAGAACCTTTTTTTAACTTACTTCCAGTAGAAGCTAACATAGCTATACCACCGAGTCCACCAGTAGCGACAGTAGCTAAAACAGTCCAACCAAAAAATCCTACACCTTGACCTAATGCTTTTCCAATTTTTGCATTTACTGAAAGTTTATCTGAATCAAGATTAGGGTTGTCATACATCATTCCAAAAGTAAGCTCATCTCCTAAGCTACCAAAGAATGCCTCCATACCAGACATAGATTCTGGTTTTGCGTAACTTTCATATTCTGGTCCTGAAAGTTTAGACATATCAAATCTAGATATATCAACACTACGAGTATTTGGGTCAGGAATACTAAGAGAAGGATTGGAAATTCTAGATAAATCAAACCTAGATATATCTACTTTTTTAGTAGGGTCAGTCATGTTTTAAATAACTTTTTCTATTAAATCTGTTGTAAGAAGTATTTGAAATAGCTCTTCATCTGTTGGTGGATTTAAGTCATCTGCAAATTGATTTCTTACGTTCTCTATTACTTCGTTAATATCTTTACCTTTATTTGCTCTATTTTGTGTTACTTTATAACCAGCATATAAATTAGGTTTTAACTCTCCTAAAAATCCCATTTGTTTTGTCGTTTTTTCAGCTAAAAATTTACCAAAAGGACGAAACAATGGGTGTTCGTTTCTATAAGCAGTACCACCTAATTGTTCTAAAAGTTTATAACCATTTTGCAAATCTTGTGCTGTTAAAGATGCATCTTTAGGAAACAGTTGTTTTAAAACTTGTGCTTTAATTGTTTCGCTAACACCAGGGGTTGTTAATGTTTGAATATATCTTTCAGCTTGAGCTGGGTCTTTTTCAAAAATTGATACCATATCTTTTACAGCAAGTTCCGTTTTATTTTCATCTAAATCTGTTTCTAGTCCTAATAAAAGTGAGTCAAATCTTGGTCCTTGATAAGGATTAGAACTTGTCTGAAGTCTAAATTCTTGTAATTTAGTTTCTTTTTCTTCTTCAGTATAAGTATTTCCTGCACCGTCTCTACCTGTTTTTATAATCTTTTCTAAGTCTTTATATTGATTATTATACGATGTAGTATTATCTATTTGTGACTGAGCACCTGTAACACCAGCATTTTTAATTTGAGCACCTACATCGCTATTTGTATTATAGTTACTATAAGCTGCTTTTCTAGCAATAGGGTCTGAAATATTCCCTAAGCTTTGTAGTATTTCACTATCTAAAGCTATGTTATATCTTTTTTCTTCTTTTATATTTTTCTGTACTTCCATTTCCAGTACATCATTATATCTTTTTTCTTCTTTTGCTGATTCTTCATTAGCAATATGAATTTGTGCTAGAGCACCAGGAAGTTGATTCATTAAATTGTTAACATCTCCTTTGCTTCCACTTAAAGCTGCACCTAAAGCTATAATATTATCTAATTTTGCCATTTTTATTCTTCCTCGTCTGGTTTAAACATATCTGTTAATTTTGCTAGAGTCAACATATCTCCTCTTTGTTGACCTACTAATCCTGTGTAGTACTGTCTTGCAGCACCTATTTTATCTACAATACTTTGGTTAACATCATATAAACCTTTAGAAAATGATTTATTTAATGTATCTCCTGTTATATCAGCTCGTTCACTAATATCTTTAAACATATTTCTACCACTAACAAAACCTCTTTTTGATTGCAATCCTCTTGCTTGTTCATATCCCGTAAATAAAGAGTTTTGTATTTTTTCTCTACCTATACCTCTACTCTGTTCTAAAAATCCTCTCTGCTCTTGAGCATACTCTTCGTATAATTTATAATCTTGTTTAGTAGCATCATATAATTCTGAATCTATAGGACTTACAAACTGTTCATACTGGGATAATGTTTCATCATCTACATCTGGAAAATATCCTTTTAATAAATCTTTAGTAGACATTCCTTCTTGAGAATTACTTGCGTCAAATGTATTGGTTTGAGTTATTGGAGTAGGAGATGATTGACCATAGTCTCCAATTTCATTATTACCATAATTATAGTCGTAAGCATTGGGTTGGTCAAATTGACCATAATCAAATCCAGTATCTGCAAACTGACCACGTGCAGGTTGGACTCTATTTCCAGAACCAATTCCTGTACTATTCATTTTCATAATACTATTAGGGTTGTATAAACTATTGTATGCCATAAGGGTATAACCTATTTTCCTCTGTTTTATATTTTGTCATTCTACTTAATGGATTTTGTATTATCTCATCAAAAACATTTTGTAACTCAGGAGCAAATGTAGGTTCAGCTTTGTCTACTATTGGTTCTCCATATTCTTCAATAATTTTTTGTATTTTTTTAAAAGTGGGATTTAAACTTTGGTCTCCTCTGTATTTCCATTTACCATTAGGGTCGTACCAATCAGGCATTATTTGAACTGCTCCTGCAGCTCCTACTGAATTTACTTTATCAGGACCAAATGTATTTTCAAACTTTTTTATGTGAGGTAAAATTTGTTCATAAGTGACATTTTTATTATTAACGACTCCTTCAAACCAAGGATTATCTTCTTTAAATGATTTTATTACTTTGTTTTTAGTTTCCCACTGTCCTAATCCTAAATCGTTGTAAATTACAGAACCCATTTCTACATTAGTCTTTTCATCTAAAACAGCTTCAGGAACATTATACTTTTCAATTAATTTATCATTTGATAATAATTTTTCTACTGGGTCTCCAGCTAAATTTTTTAAATCTTCTGTTTTTATATATGGTTCAAGTTGTTTATACATATCATCTACATTTATAATACCTCTTTCTTCTGGAGTTCTAGTAGGAGTATTAACAAAAGCATTATTTGAATATCCATAACTTGGGTCAGTTTGGTTTGGACCGTCAATTAAATTCATTCTACCAGTACCAGATAAACTATTTTCATATACTTGTGTATTTAATTTTTTTATTTGTGATTCCCAGTTTATTGGCGTACCATCTCCTACTGCTTCTGCAATAACTTTATCTCCTACTTTATCTCCTACTTTTAAATCCATAGCATTTTCAGCATCAACAGCTTCCCAAATAACAGCACCATCTTTATCAAAAAAGTATCTTTGATTAGTTCCAGCTTCATTAAAACCAATATTTTCTAAAGTTTCCATTCTTTCTTTATCAATACCACCAGGCATAATAGTGCTTATAGAATCTTTTATATATTGTTTAAAGCTTAAATCACCATCACTATATAACTTGCTTAAACTTCTTCCATCTCCATCTTTAGGAACAAATTCTCCTGCTTTAGCAAAAGAATATCCTGTAACAAAATCCATAACAAAATTCATTCCTAATTGCGTATCAAAAGATTTATTAATTTCATTTATAGCTTGGTTAAAATCTTCAGCTTTTTTTTCAAGTTCTTTTCTACTGTTAGCATAAAATACACCACCAGGAACAAAAGCAGAATCTATTTTTGTTTTAATATCTCCACCTCTACCAATTTTACCACCTACAGCACCACCAATAGCAGTAAAAGCTGCTTTTCCTAACTTAGGTGATTTAGTAGCAACACCTACAGCTGTTCCTACAACAGCACCTATTAATCTACCTATTCCACCTCTTCTTTGTTTTCTTTTGTATTTGGCTTCAGCTTGTTTAGATAATGATTCTAACTCTATTAAAGCAGATTTTAAATCTACAGATTCTTGCGTAGCTGTTAAACCCATATCTAGGTTTGCTAAGCCACGATTATTAGCATTTCTAGCTTTAGCTGCTGATAATCCTAATGCTGATTGTTGTGATGCTGAGAAGTTTATTGCCATAATTTAATTATCCTCACTAATTTATTAAAGTTTAACCCTTCATTTCTACTATAAATCATATTACCTTCCTACATATCCAGCTACATCGCATGCTCTACCTGAACCTGCATTTGTGTAGAATGTTAACTTCATTCCTATATTGGTAGTATTACCACCATATCCATCACCACCATCAACTGCATCAAGCCAAGATGTTAAATATCCTTGCACTATTGTATACTGTGTTCCTGAAGTACCTAAGTCGTCAGGAAAAGCATAGGGAACAAATGGGTTTGCATGA
>Ga0209337_1000950_pt1 | contig 22567 bp, 19 predicted proteins | sample LinPmetageLP53_FD_184044 | JGI IMG/M metagenome (GOLD analysis project Ga0209337, IMG submission 184044) | Marine viral communities from the Pacific Ocean - LP-53 (SPAdes) (version 2) | ecosystem: Environmental > Aquatic > Marine > Oceanic | place: Pacific Ocean | collected 2010-02-08 | reverse complement strand
GCAAAAAGTACAGGACTACGACTTACAGTCAATTATTAAGACCACAGCCACAACAGACACTGGTAGCCCATTCTACGGAAAGCTTGGAGATAACGGAGACAAAAGGGTCACCGTTAGAAAAGTTTATTATAAGACGCCCCACGCTATGTGGAGATTTTACGGGTATTACGGTGGCTTAAATACAGTAGGCAATTTGTCTTATTATGGACAATACTCAGACGATTCAACGTTTGAAGTCATTCCAGCATGGCAGAATAAGGCACAGGCAATGGCTTTTGAGGATGCGATCTATACTAGAGCTTCTCACTACTCATACGAGATAAAAGACAATAATTTAAGGTTATTTCCAACCCCAGTAGCATCATCCCCGACAAAGATGTGGGTTGACTTCTCCGTTAGAACAGACCCTTGGGAAGAGGAAGCTGGCAAAGAAGATGGCGCGACTGGTATCAACAATATGAATACACTTCCATTCGAGAACATACCCTATGATAAGATCAACTCGATTGGTAAGCAATGGATTAGGAGATTTGCTCTTGCTGTCTCTAAAGAAATGCTTGGGTTAATTAGAAGTAAGTTTGCGACAATACCAATTCCGGGAGAATCCGTAACATTAAACGGTCCAGCGCTTGTGTCTGAAGCTAAAGAGCAGCAAAATCTCCTAAGAGAGGAATTGAAAACTGTCCTAGACGAGTTGACATACGAAAAACTAGCCGAGAAGGATGGTAATGTAACCGATTCAACACAAAAAGTATTAATGAATATTCCACCTTCAGTATTTGTAGGATAGTATAAATGGCAGACAACAAATGGACACAACCCACTAATCCTCCGGCTCCCTTATTTACTGGGGACAAAGAGCGCAATTTAGTCAAGCAGATCAATGATGAAGTCATAGAGCGGGTCATTGGTCAAACAGTCCTTTATTATCCTATAAGTCTAGAAAAAACTAACTTTCATCCTCTTTACGGAGAGGCTATAGAAAAAACCTTCCTGTCTCCTGTGAGAGTCTATGCTTTGATTGGGTGGGAAGGTCAAGATACAACCAATTCTTCTCTCGGTGTGGACAAGAGATCTTCAATTAATATTTATTTTCACAAGAGAAGACTAACAGAAGACCAAAACCTTTTTGTTAGAGAAGGCGACTTTGTTTTATACGGCAAATTTCACTATGAAATCGTTACGTTAAATGAGCCAAAAGAACTTTTTGGTCAAGTGGATTATAAATATGAGATCTCTGCTACATGTAAAAGAGCAAGAAAGGGCACCTTTGATGCCCTCTAGGAGAATTTAAAATGTCTGCTTATACAGGTGGAAAAGAAAATAAAAATTACACAGGTATTCCCCAAGAGGATCAGGAAAGGTTGCAAGATCTAAACTTCTCTCCGTCCACTCTGGAAACCATCGACTATGCTATACACGATTTTGTTAATGATAAGTTGTCATTGAAAACAACCACCAATAAAGGAGTCGCAAAAGTACCAGTTATATGGGCATCAGCCGAAAGAGCATATCAGGTTAAGAATGATAAGGAATATAGAGACGGTGAGGGATTGATTGTATTACCAGCGATTACCATTGAAAGAGCATCAGTTGTAAAAGACTTAACAACAAGGGGTGCTTACTATGGAGATATGTTTCCTTTCCAATCTCAACCAGAAAAAGGTGGCTCTCTTGTTATTGCAAGGAGAATAAAACAAGACAAGACTTCTAATTTTGCCAATGCCGATGCGAACAGGAGGCACAACAATAGAGTAGCGCCCAAGTTTGTTCGCAAGTCAACAAAAAAAGTTGTGTATGAAACAGTCTCTATTCCGCCTATTGTATATGCCGAGATCACATACAAGATATTACTCAGAACAGAATACCAACAACAAATGAATGACTTGTTGCAACCCTTTATTACTAGACCGGGAACAATTAATAGTTTCTTGATTGACAGGGATGGGCACAGGTATGAAGCATTTGTTCAGGGAGACTTCGCCCTAAACAACAATATTACATCAATGGAAAACGAGGAAAGAAGGTTTGAAACCTCTGTAGAAATTAAGGTCCTTGGTTACCTTGTGGGTGAAGGTATAAACCAAGAAACGCCAAAGTTCTCTATTAGAGAAAATGCCGTGCAAGTTAGAATACCTAGGGAGCATGTTGTGTGGGATGATCCTCTCCCAACAACAGGTCCCGGTAATGATAGCAAACAAAATGTCGGAGTGGGCGGCAAGTATAGAGAATAATTTTGGACTTTCTAAAAACAAAACACTATTTACTAAAGAAATAATATCGTCTTAAAAATAGACGGGTAAAAGGAGATAGCTATAATGTCGGCAAAAGATTTCAAATTTGTTTCCCCCGGAGTGTTCATCGAAGAGATCGACAACTCCCAAGTCCCCAAGTCACCAGTGGCAATTGGACCATTGGTTATTGGGCGTACTAGAAGAGGACCCGCTTTCCAACCTGTTAGAGTTGATTCCTTCTCAGAGTTCGTAACAATCTTTGGAGATCCAGTAGGGGGCGAAGAGAAAAGCGACCTTTGGCGTGGAGGAATACCTACGGCACCGACATTTGCTGCCTACGCCGCTCAAGCATGGCTTAAGAATAGCACTCCTTTGACATTCATAAGACTACTTGGCGACCAGCATCCAGACAACGCTGACACACAGGACGGAAAAGCCGGTTGGAATTTAGCATTCCCCGGACCATCTTCTCCAGCCTTGGCGCAAGATCAAATGGGTGGCGGGGCTTATGGTTTGTTCTTGTTCAACTCTGGAGCCGTTCAGGTAGTAGACGGCGGGGATGAAAAGTCAACAACGGGTACATTGGCAGCAGTTCTTTACACAACCGGCTCGATGCTTACGCTGTCGGGTACAATTCGTGGATTTGATACGACGAAAGAATTCGATAATCAAAACATGGGATCCACAACGGGATCTAGTGCTTTGATCAATTCAGTTGGCAAGTATACTTACACCATCGGCGCATACGATATAACAGATGGAGCCGGAACCCTAACGGAAGAAACGACAATCAGCTTTTCCAGAACTGATTCTAATTACATCAGAAAGGTTCTCAACACTAATCCAACTTTGACAAATAGTGCCCTTGTTGATACCACCTCGGCTAAAAAGAAGAATTTCTTCCTTGGTCAAACTTATGAAAGAGCAGTAGCTGATACTATCACAGGCTCCAACTCATATGGGGTTATACTTAGGTTGGGAAGAGCCGGAATGGATGTTACTGATGGTAGCAATTTCAAATTTGCTACACAAGCAGCGCAGTCTGGTTGGTTTTTCTCGCAGGATTTGAGAAACACGGCAGGAACCCACGAACTAGCCGGGAACACACTCGACCCGCCATTCAATCCAGAGAACCTTGCAACAGTCACAAGATTGTTTAAATTCCACGGATTAACATCTGGTCAAGAAATTCACAGAAACTACAAGATTTCTGTTGAAGATATCAAATACAGCAAAAATGATAACACCCCTTACGGATCTTTCAGCATTGCAATCCGCGATATTAAAGATCTTGACAATGCAAAAAAATACGTTGAGAAGTTTACTAATCTTAGTTTAGACCCAAACTCAGCGAATTACATCTCCAAGCAAATTGGTGATAGATACCACCAGTGGGATACTAACGCACGTCGTTTGTTCGAATACGGAAGTTATCCAAATCGTTCAAGTATCGTTCGTGTCGAAGTTGCAAATGCAATTGACCAAGCACAGGCAGATCCAGAGCTTATTCCATTCGGTGTCGAAGGACCAATCGGATATACCAGCTTCCAGATTTCTGGTTCCTCCGACTACAATGCTGCTAACCAAGGCACAGGAAGCATCGCTCCCGCTGGCGGATTGAAAGCGTGTGTAGAGGCTGGTCTTCAAATTCCATTACACATTCGCAGCGTTGGTTTCGTTGCGTTATCTGATGAAGTAAGAATTGGTGTTGACGCCGAACTGGGAGATGTAGCGGGTAAATTCCCATTCACCGGCTCAGTGAACTTTCCAACAGTACCACTTAGAAGGAGCGCTTCTGCTGGAGATCTTTCCGATGAGACAGAAGCTTACTTTGGAGCACAGTTCACAAGAACAGCGGGAGGTTCAACCTTCGATGAGGGCACATACGACCTCCTTTACCCACTTCCTGTGGCAAATAAGTTCAGTGGATCTCCAGATACAGGAACCAAGACATCTTGGTACTTCAGCTTGGATGATTTGGTAATGGCACCGGGCGGAACTATTCCTCAAGTATATTACGATTCAGGATCTAGAGCTACAGGTGACTCGATTTCGGCTAGAACTGGCTCTTATAAATCAGTTCTTGATAAAGGATATGACAGATTCACAGCCCCAATGTACGGTGGTTTCGATGGATTTGATATTACAGAAAAAGAACCTTTCAATGCCGCTAGAGCTTTGACACACGCTACCGCAGCCCCAACAACGTACTCTATGTTCTATTCTGTGAAGAAAGCAATCGATATGTTCGCAGATCCAGAGTTTGTTGAAGCTAATATCTTGACTGCTCCCGGTATCACAAACGAAGGGCTAACAACCCATATGCTTCAGACTTGTGAATCTCGTGGAGATGCCTTGGCTCTGATCGATCCTCGCGGCGGGTACATACCAGCTTCTGAGAACAATGAGTCCGAGCAGCAGAGAATTACAACCGGCACTGGATTAGGTGGAGTTTCACGCCACGTTAAAGAGGTGGCAGATAACTTGGATGCTAGAAATCTTAACACAAGTTATGGTGCGGCATATTACCCTTGGGTTAGAATTTCTGACACAATCACGGGTCGCCAACTTTGGGCACCTCCTTCAATTGCAGCATTCGGAGCTATGTCTTTTGCAGAGAACAAAGCAGCGCTTTGGTTCGCTCCAGCAGGCTTCAATAGAGGGGGCTTGACAGAGGGTGCCGCTGGTATTCCAGTGACCAACGTTAGAAGCCGTCTAACTTCTGCCGAAAGAGATTATCTCTACGAAAGAAACCTCAACCCTATCGCATCATTTCCAAACGAGGGCATTGTAATCTTCGGACAGAAGACTCTACAAATCACCCCATCTGCGTTGGATAGAATCAACGTTAGAAGGTTGATGATCTTTGTAAAGAAAGAAATCTCAAGAATTGCATCAAACTTGTTATTTGATCAGAATGTTGAACAAACTTGGTCTAGATTTACAGGTCAGGTTGCTCCATTCTTGGACAATATTAAGAACAACTTTGGGTTGGATGATTTCAAAGTCGTCTTGGATGAGACAACAACTACGCCAGACTTGATTGATAGAAATACAATCTACGCAAAGATCTTCTTAAAGCCAACTAAGGCTGTCGAGTTCTTCGCTATTGATTTTGTAATCACAAACTCTGGTGCAGGTTTTGAGGATTAAAAAATAATATCAAAACTATTTATAGATAACAGGGATTAAATAATCACTTTTTAAAGGAAACCTAAACAATGGCAGACAACTTCGGATCTAAATTTTGGGCTAACATCACCAGCGAACCAAAAAGAAAATATAGATTTATTCTCAATCTCGCTGGGATTGACTCTTGGGTAATTACTAGAGTCGATAGACCTAGCTTTAATGTAACTGAGTCAGAGCATACGTTCTTCAATCACAAATTTTACTATCCCGGTAAAGTTGAATGGCAGACTGTTTCCTTTACAACTGTTGATCCAATTAATCCTGATGCTACTGCCTATCTTATGGGTATTCTTGGAGCCTGTGGTTATCAAGTCCCAAGCCCAATGGCATACGAATCCATCTCAAAACAAAAAGCTGTTGAGGTTCTAGGAGAAGTTAAGATCAAAGCAAAAAATGCTGAAGGAAAAGATGTTGAAGTCTGGACCCTAAAGAATGCTTGGGTTAAGAATGTTGGCATGGGAGACTTTGAATATGCTTCCGATGATATGCTTACAATGGATATTGAACTTCGCTATGACTATGCACTCTACAATAGTATCCCACTTGGTGGAGCAAAACTGCCAATCCAAGCCGGTTCAGTTAAGACAACTCAAGGAAAGTCTATTAACGATGGCTATAACTCTCTTAAGAATAATGCCGTATAAAATACTTAACAAAGTTTAAAATCTACATTATAATAAATAAAAACCAACGAGGCAAAAATGTCAACCAGAAACAATTCAGATCGACTCGGGGCTAGCAATAGCGGATCCGATGCGACAGGTGCTGTTGTTTCAAACCAACAACAACAAACACCAATGCAGTTTGTTGCACCGACTGAGCTTGTCGATTTACCTTCCAAGGGTAAGTTCTACCCAGAGTCGCATCCTCTCCATAACAAAGAAACATTAGAAATTAGGCATATGACCGCTAGGGATGAGGACATCTTGGTTAATAAATCATATATCCAGAAAGGCATTGTTCTGGATAAGTTATTAGAGAGTGTCATTATCGATAAGAATATCACAGTTTCCTCACTTTTAGGCGGAGATAAGAGCGCAGTTCTTGTTGCTACGAGAATTACGGGCTACGGGTCAGAGTATGAGACAAAGGTAGCTTGCCCCTCTTGTGGTGATGTAAATGATTTCTCCTTTGACTTAATCGAATCTTGTGCTATCACAACACCGGAGATTTCTGGCTTAGAATATGAGCAAACAAATAATGGAACGTTTTTAATAAGCGCCCCGAAAACCAAAGCATCCGTTGAAATCAAGCCATCTACTGGCTATGATGAGGAAAGCATTGCCAAAACAAACAAGATGAGACAAAAAAATGGTCTCCCTGAGCTTGGATTAACAGACGTCATGATGAGCTATATGGTTTCCGTTAATGGTAATTCGGATCGGTCACACATTAATTCTTATGTGGAAAGTATGCCAGCAATGGATGCTAGGTTTGTTCGATCTTCATACGCCAAGCTAATGCCATCTGTTGACCTTGCCCAGCAGTTTACATGCTATTCTTGCAGCTACGAGCAAGAAATGGAGGTACCGTTTACCTCTGACTTTTTTTGGCCTAAGTGATGAATATATCGAAAGTGTTTATGAGGAACTCTTCAATCTCAAGCACCATGGTGGCTGGAGCTTCTTCGAATCATACAACTTACCAATTCAAGTAAGGAGATGGTTTTTAAGAAGATTACAAAAGCAATTCGATAACGAAAGACAAGAAATAGAGAAATCTATGAAGAAAGGCAGATAAGAACCAGAAAGCAATACGCTTTTTGGTTTTTGTTTTTTGGGACCATTTACTATTTATTAACGGAGGATCTTTATTATGTCCAACTCAAATGACAATGAATTAGTCAAATACGATATAAACTTAAACCCAGAGACAATTGACGAGGGATATTTGAGAGCGTTAGGCTTTCAACTGGAATACATCCTAGGTCAAATGTTTGGCGGTAATCCTATCTCAGGTAAAGTGAGAGGAACATCACAGCAGGTATCCTCTTTCGCCAGAGCATTGGGAAACGAAAGAAGATACTTAAGTGCTTTTGAAAAATACGGTCTTACAGACCCAAGAACCCTAGGCAATAGACACAAACTAGAAAGGGCAGTTGCTAATTTTGAAAGATCAACAGGCATCAAGTGGCCTTTCAAATAGAGAATAAACTATGGCAGATGAACAAGACATACTGAATGCTGAGAAATTAAATGATCTCCTTGCTAAACAAGTTGAGTTTGAAAAAACTCGTGCTCGCTTGGCAGGGGATACTTTGTCTTCTGCCGAAAAAGAACAAAGTGTTCTCGCAAGACGCGAACAGATCGCCAGAGAATATAAAATATTGTTGGAAGAGGATAACGATGAGCGAAAGAAATCTCTCGAACAAATAGAGAAAGGAATTGCTGCTGAATTAAGAAAGGGTGAAATAATAAAAGAACTTGCTGATGCAAGGATCAGAGCAGCAAGAGCACTAGATAAGGCTCTCACCGATGGCGATAGAAAAGAGGTAGAAAGGCAAAAGAAGAAATTAAAGCTAATAGAAGAAGAAAATAAAGCGCGTGAGAAAACTCTTGAATCCATGAGAGCAGCGAACAGTCTGGGAGAAGGTCTTGTTGACACAATGGGTGGTCTTCTAGGTATCTCCAGAGATACAGGCAGCACATTTAGGGATATTACAAAAGCCATCAAGGGTGGCAGCAAGGGCATGAAAGAGTTTGGCTCTTCTGCTGCTAAGGCATTTGGTGACAGATTCGGTGTTGGTTTGCTAGGGATGATGGGTAACAACATCCTCCAGACCACAGTTTCCTTTAATCGCTTGCAAGCACAGGTGCTAGGCTCAACCGGAGCAAATTACGAACTAACACAGACCGTCGAAGATACATCTCGGGCTTACAAAGAACAGGGCGTTTTGTTCTCTGATTCAGCAGAGGCTGTAACAGGGCTATACAGAGACTTTTCAACATTCAGTATGCTACAGCCAGATGTTCAAAAGCAAATCGGTGGCACGACGGCGATGTTGAAAAACTTGGGCGTCTCCACCCAAACAACCGCTGGTAATTTTAACTTCTTAGTTTCAGAAATCGGCATGTCTGTTCCCCAAGCAAATGAATCTCTTAGGGAGATGGTTGAAACAGGCGCAGCAATAGGAATTGCTCCAGATGAAATGGCTAATGCTTTTGCTGCTTTATCTCCAAGATTAGGTGAGTTTGGCGCTAGGGCACCAAAGATTTTCGAGAACACCGCAACAATGGCTAAAAAGCTTGGCATTAATGTTGAGGATATGGGTGGCACATTATTCGCTCTGTCTGATAGATTAAGTACCTTCGAGGGCTCTGCTACAGCAGTGGCAGATGTAGGAACTGTTCTTGGTGGATCGTTTGTTAATGCATTTGATTTGACAATGGCAGCGGCAGAGGGTCCTGAAGCGCAACTAAACTTATTAAGAGAGGCATTCGCAAAATCAGGCAAAGACTTTAATCAACTTGGCTTCTTTGAGCAGAGATTCGCTGCCAACGCATTTGGTCTTGAGGTTGGTAAAGTTAGGGCTATCCTTGGCGACGGAGCAGATGCGGCATCAATATTTACAGGCGAACAGAAAACACTAGGAGAAATGTCTAGCCAAGCTACTGACTCACTAAAAGATCAACAAGCAGTCTTTGAAAACCTAACAACAGGCGTTAATGATCTCGCAGAAGCAATGAAGATCGCATCGCAAGGTGCCGTTAAAGCAACATCATCAGAAGACGGAATGATGCCAACGCTTCTAGCGCTTTTAGCCGGCGGGGGTATCGCCACCGCTGGAGCACTATTGACTCGAAAGCTTGGAAAAGCAACGCTAGGTGCGCTAGGTGGTGGTATTGGAAGACAGTCATCTAGAGGCTCAGGCGGGGATGCCATTCTCGGTAGGGGCAAAATGTTTGGTACAAAGCCCCCACCTCTGCCTCCCGGCGCGGTTGAAGAAAGTTTAGCACTCTCTAAAAAGAGTGCAGGAAAAGGCTTAGGAAAAGGTTTAGGAAAAGGTCTGGGCAAATCATTTATTAAAAAAATACCAGTTATCGGATTGCTAGCATCTCTTGGGTTTGCTGGATCACGCATTTTTGATGGAGACTTTACTGGAGCAGGAATGGAAGTGGCATCTGGCGCAGCCGGAATGGTACCCGGAGCAGGCACAGCCGCAAGTTTGGGAATAGACGCGGCTCTTTTGGCGCGAGATGCCGGTGCCTTTGAGTCTAGCAGCCCCGCAGCAGCCCCGGCGATGACAGGAGGTATGGACCCCCACGCACAAATGGCTGCTATGGCGTCACAAATGGGAATAAACCCAGCCCAGCTTGAAAGAGCAATGACTAGGGCGCTAGCCTCTGCTAGTGGAAACGAACAACCAATTAAAGTAGAACTCTACTTGGACAGTGCCGGGAGAAATAAAATTGCTGAGACAACAATTAAATATATTGATGAGAACTACACACTAACTGGAAACGCTAGACTTCCAATTGCCTGAGTATAGGAAAATAAACTATGAGCCTTATAAGCGAAAAAGATAAAAAGCAATTTGAACAGAAACTAGCCTTATCAGACTTGAAAGACGCTCAGTCTGCTGTAAGAATGGGTCTGGTTGATACTGTTGCAACCTATGTCAATAAGGGCTATTGGTTGCAGTTCAGTCGTATATCAAATACGGATTTTAGTGTAAATTTCAGCGCTTTTATGGAGTCCTTTTCGGATTCCTATAGCAGCAACTTTCAACAAGATGCCGCCTTTGGTCGAACAGATCCGCTTCCCTATTATCAAAATACGCAAAGAAGTATTTCGATGAGTTGGGCTATCGTAGCTCAGAATGAGGCAGCAGCAGCAAAAAATCTCAATGATGTTAACAGCTTGGTACAGATGCTTTACCCTTCTTACACGAAGCATGGCTCACAAAATACTTATAGCGGCGCACCTATCATTGGTTTAAGATATATAAATTTAGCGCAATCTCCAACATCAATTGCGGGAGAGGATCTTTTGGCGGGTACGATTTCTAGCTTTAATTTTACGCCTGATCTGGAATTTGGCGTCTTTGAAATTGAAAACACCGGAATTCTTCCTAAAATAATCAGACTTAACTGTACTTTTAATCCCATTCACGATCAAACACTAGGCTTTGATTCTAATGGCAGAACCATATCTGGCGTACAGGGTGAAGATTTCCCATACACAAACATCGTGGGATCTACGCCCGGAACTCCTTCAAAGAGTGAATATACTCAAGAGTATCTTGCTAAGTTTAAAGACGGCACCTTGGGTGAAAGAGATATGGAACCCGACACTGCATACTCGGTGGTGTTAAAATCGAGAGAGGATTCTATACTAGGATCACTAGAGGGGTCACCTAGTCCTTGGGAAAAACTATTTGGTGGATAACTAATTGGGAGAAATAAAGATGGCTTCTAGATATGAAGGTCGACAAAGATTCGTAAACAATTTTGATTTATATAAAAACGTTCACCGTGATCGCGGCGTGAAGCGAATAGAGCAGTATAGCACACCAACTTTAAAATATCCTGATTCAAAGGATGTGTCATCGTTAACTGTGATTGATCACATATGGGGACGTGGGGATCACTATTATAAATTAGCTAATTTTTATTATGGCGATTCAACTTATTGGTGGGTCATAGCCCAATTCAACCAAAAGCCCACTGAAGATCAGATATCCTTTGGAGACATCATCATGGTGCCAACTCCACTTGAAAGAATATTACAGTCTTACGGAGTTTAAAAGTGACTAGTACAGCAGCAAACGTAGCGAAAGATCTTAATACTCTCTTGGCAGAAAACAAGATATCTCCGATTATGAACTCTTCAACCCAGAGTTTCATTAGATCTAACATCACTATGTTCTCAGAGAATTCAAAAGCCTTTGTCAACCCTAACGGCTGGAACACTTTTTTTAGTATTGAAGACCCAGACACTAATGCATTGTTGTCTAAAATAAATACTGGAGGTAGAAACTACTCCAATTTGTTAAATATGACCACGCTAGAGAAAGCACAAATTGTTCCCAAGATTAATCTTTATAAAGTAACTATCGACGGAGATTCTAGAAAACAAACAAACGAAGTGCCCATATCTTTTCCTGATAGCTCTAAGCGTAATATTGAAGAGTTAATTTCCTCTAGGGGTCAAAGAGGAGACGACGTGGCAATAAAATCCTTTTCTTTTGATTTCAAAAATCAAAACCCATTTGGAGCAGGAAGAATTGTCGATTGCAACTTGGTCTTGACAATGATGAGTGGAGAGTCACTAGTGAAGAACAGGGGAAATGGTTTTACGTTTTCCGATTTAATCTTAAGAAACAACCGACTGGATGATGAAAAGTTTGACTCTGATTATTATGAGATCAAAGCAAACGTTGGCTACGAACTTCCACCGGGAGATTTTAACGCCGGTCTTCGCGCAGAGCTTCGAAATACCCAAGTTTCTATGTCTCTAATATTGGTCGATTATGATTTATCTTTTCAGCAAAATGGTGTTCTGCAATTGAGCTTGCAGTACAGAGCACGAATAGAACAGGCTATCGAAAAGCAGATGAGGTATAACATATTTAAAGACGAAGAGATATCTTTGGATGCATCGATCAAACCACAGATCGCCCAACTAGAAAAAGACCTGCTTGCCGATGATGGAATGATCAAGCAAAGCAATAAGCTTATAACCAGCTACGAAGCGGAACTTGCAGAAAAAGAAGAAGTAGTGAAAACGGGATATAACACAACAGTCTCCGGCTTTGGTGGCGAAGGGCAATTGCCCTTCACCACCACAGAGAAATATCAATTTACAAAGCGGGTCTTCTCTCTCCAAGGAGAGGAAAGGGAACTGACAGAGCAGGCGATACAGGTATTACAAGAGAATGTTGACCAGCTTAAAATAGGCATACCAGATAAGAAAAACAAAATTAACGAATTAAATAATCGAACTTTGTTTATAGCAGCGAAGAACAGGGTTGCAAAATTTAACAAACTGTTAACCAATATGTTTAACAAGGGCAAAGTATATCGTCTTGTTGTCGCCAAAGAAGATTTGCTTTTGTACGGGCAAGCATACAAAGATATCTCCAAGAAGCGTCAAATAAACATAGGGAAGGAAAATCCTGAATGGGTAACATTTGATTTTCAAGCAGACAGCCAAGCTCAGGAAGAGGAAGCGAGAAGAGCCGCTGCTGAAGCTAGCTTGGTATCTCAAATAAGAGATGGTAAAGCCACCGGACCTGTATCATTTAATCTAGAGGCAGAGTTTCAGAGGAGCGCAGAAGATCTTGCAGACAAAAAAACCAATGGGAGTATTACAAAAAATGTATCTGAAGAGGCATTAAAAAATCTAGATGTGTCACAGTATGTTGGAGACGCTGCCAATGCTACACTTAAAGGACATGCCGACTCCTTCTCTGCTGATAGGGGTAGCAAAATAATTTACTGGTTCTATTACGGAGATCTCCTACAGGAAGCCTTCAAGATAAACGATGTCCACGTCAGGATGAAAGAAGATCAGATTGTGGCAACATTGGGATCATTTGCGATAGACGACCCAAAAAACCCCGGTACAAAAATAGAAGTTAACATTGCTGATGTCCCAATAACTTTGGAATTGTTCATCGATTTTTTTAAAGCAAACGTTATTGACCCCGGTAGAGATGTTTACCCCGTAAGTGATTTCATCAGAGACACAATACAGAGACTGGTTGTTCCGGCGATCAATCAGCAAACTTTTGGTAATCCGCAGAAACAAACACAATCTCTAAAAATATCATCATTCGATCTGCCCGGAGTCTCTAGTGGCGATAGCGTCATAGAGCCAATTAGTTCTGGGCTGCTCGGCACAAAGCAGGCACTACCAATCGTATCAGGAATATTCAGCGATGTCCAACTGTATAAAGCCAGAGTTGAGCTAGATAGAATACTCGATAGGTTTGGAAACAATAGTTTGTTGGCCAAAAGAAAGACTAGTGAGAGGTTTAACTACCTCGTATTTTATGCTAACTCATCAAATACAACTCTTGATTGGGATGGAAACATAGCTAGGGATGCCAAACGCGGCGTGTATCATTTTTACATAGGTGCTGATCGTGGATTGATTAAAGAGATCAATTTTAGAAAATCACAAAGACCCGGACTGGCTGAGATGATGGCTGAAAAGTCTATGAGAGCGGGAAACAGAAGGGCAGAGTTATGGAGAAACTTTGAAGCTGACATTTCTATGCTAGGAAATTCACTGCTTAAGCCGGGGTGCTTTTTATATATTAACCCAACAGTTGCTGGGCTAGGAAATCCGGGCAGCAAAGACTCCCTCTCAAGGCAAATGGGCTTGGGCGGTTATTATTTTGTTTTAGGTGTATCAAATGAGATAACAGATTCAGGTTGGAACACACAAGTTAGGGCAGTTTGGCAATCTGCCCCGAGCTTAAGTTAGGGGGGCTAGCCAATGACCACAAAAGTTTTTAACATTGATGTATATGGAAGCAACAAGCTTGGAGCCAAAGATCTCTTCAAGGAGAGGGTTAAGTATCAGAATTCATACCCAGATAATATAACGTATGATGACCCAGAGAGGGTCACATCGAAGACAAGAAATATCTATGATAGCTTTGTGGTGCCTGATGACGAACTTGACAATATGGAAACCCCCGACCCAATCAATTTTTGGTCTTCCAAGTATGCAAACTATGGCAAGCTGGATCTCAATAGAGACTATATAGTGCCGAACAATGAGTCTTTAAAGCAAATCAAAACCGAAGAAGAGACTGTCTTTGTAATGAACTTTGTTGCCGACGCATTTGAAGACTTTGTTAAGTTTATCAAAACCCAAAGAGCCAATAGACTACACCCAGATAATTTTTTAACTAAAAATATACAGGCTAAAAAGGGATGGTTTGACGTAGACAATCTATATGATAGAATTACGACGCAGTATTATAATAATTTTGTTACGGTCTTCTTGCCAAAAACTAAGCTAGACAAGCAGATAAGAGACTTTGAAAGCTTTCTTGATGTGTTTTTAAATCTATATGCCCCCGAGATGATGCTTGACTTTCCAATTACTAAGACGGGCGTCTTGGAGTCTATAAGAACTAGCCCAAATGTAAGTGGTCTGTGCGTCGAGATGTCTTTTGATAATCACGATGATGATTACAATAAGTTTAATAAATACATAAACAATATTAATTTTGAATTTTACACACTGGCGGCTGCAAAGTTCGGCTTCTTTGTTGATAAGAATGCCCCTTGGAGGCTTGTCGCCAATCTAAATTCATCAAAAATGAAAGAATATATGCAAAAGTATTTCTTTACTATTGAGAAGGAGAGTTTTACAGGAGCAGTCCTTAACCACTCCCATGACTTCAGCGTTGACGAAAATGGAAACGGTGCAACCGGACCAGCAAAACAAACAGGCAATTTAGCAAACTTCGCCCATGTGCCTGAACACCAGCATACAATAGAAAAGGGAAACGTACTTGTGAGGGCAGTCTATGGTGCCAATCCCCTCCACGCGCACATCCACAGTCTCGGTCCAGCTAAGAAGTATATCAAAAATTTTACTCTGCACGACGTATATGATGGATTTTACAACAAATCATATGAAACAGATGTGACCCTGCTGAGAGACAAGTTTAAGAATTTTTATTTTGACTATGTAAGACAATTCCCGTATACTAAATCTCCCGAATTATGTCTACCTAAGAGTCCGGGTCCCGGTCAATATAGGGATAACTCTTCAAAGTCCAAGACAGTAGTAAGAAAAATCAGAAGAGACGCTATAACTGAAGAAAAGTTCAATCTGCAATACAACGATCTTTTCTGGATGAAAACTTATTTGATAATTAGAATAAAAGAAAAGACCAACGGCAAAGGCAAACTGGATAAAAGGTTGGACAAAGTAATGTCAGATATTAATCAATTGTATTATTCTGTTGACAAATCCTCCGCTTTAGAGTATATTAACCAATACCTGAAACAATATTACTAGAAGGTCAGCATTGTTATTCCAAGCGTTAGATGAAAAAGAAAAGTGTGTCGGCATATATTCAGAGGGAGAAATCTACAAAGACCTCCCAGACGAAGGCAACGAAACTTGGAAGTATGCTTCGTTCCTAAAAGACCTGCCGATTGAATACGCCAACATCTACTGCGAAGGCAAGGACCTAGGGGAAGTCTGTCCATCAGAACTCAAAGAAGACTACGACCGTATCTGGTCAAAACTCAAAGCATTCTACAAATCATTTGCAATCGCTAAGGTTTCTCTACAAGACCACTGTTTCTTTGATCTTGTGCCCGAGGGCTTCCTAAGAGAGTTCTGCTTAATGAAAGATAAGATCACCAGACACGTTCTGGACACCTACCCTCGACCAGAGAACTACCAAAACATGGTCGACATCACAAAGCTAACCACAGAAATAAAGTATCAGAAACTAAACATTGATTTGTCTGTTCTCAACAATGAACTGGCAGACCCTAGAACAAAAGACTTTTACAGGAAGATACACAGAACAGAGCCCTACATCAAATACAATCCTTTCGGCACAAAGACAGGCAGACTAACCACCCAGAAGCATTCCTTTCCCATTCTAACTATGGATAAGAAGTTCAGAAAGATTATTAAGCCAACCAACGACTGGCTTGTTGAGTTAGACTACAACGCAGCCGAAGTTCGCGTTATGCTAGGTCTCCTCGGAAAAGAGCAGCCCTACATAGATTTGCACGATTACAACGCCTATGAGTTGTTCGGTGGGCAAGTAACACGAGATGAAGCAAAAAAGAAACTTTTTTCGTGGCTTTACAACCCAAATGCCGAAGATGAGGTCCTATCTAGACTCTATGATAGGGCAGCAGTCAAAGAGATGTTTTGGGACGGTAGGATGGTAAAAACGATGTTCCACCGAGACATCCCTTCTGATGAGTATCATGCCCTAAACTACATCATCCAAAGCACTTGTAGTGACTTGATTATGGATAGGGCAATTGCAATCAACGAAATGCTCGAAGGAAAGAAGACCAAGATAGCATTTATCATCCACGACAGTATTGTGTTAGACTATGCCGACGAGGATGGCGACTTTATCAACATGGTATACTGGGAGTTTATGACCACACCTTTCGGTCGATTCAAGACCAACGCATCCGGCGGAAGAAACTTTGGAGAGATGAAAGACTTATGGATATATTAATTGGACTAGGGTCTGCTGGCTATAAATTAACAAAAGCCTTTGCAAAGCATCCACAATACAAGGTAATCACAATCGATCACGAAGAGGGATCAACTATTCGTGTGCCAGAATGCGCCCACCCAGAACAGTATGAAAGCAGTTTTCCAGACATAGGTGACCAACTAAGGGAAGTCGAGGGCGATATACTTTTTATTGTGGCAGGATCTAGCATTATTTCTGGCGCTGCCCTGCGTGTGTTGGAGCAGTTACACGGCAAGGGCGAAATAAGCATCCTCTATGTTCACCCGGACGTAGATACACTATCGGATACTAGGAGATTGCAAACCAACGTAGTCTTCGGTGCTCTACAACAATACACTAGATCTGGTGTTTTCAAGCAGTTCTACGCCATTGATAACCAGCAGGTAGATAAAATCTTAGGCGGAGCACCTATTATGGGCTATTACGATAGCTTAAACGAAGTTATCGCCGCAACAATCCATATGATAAACATCTTTAACCATACCAAACCAATTGTTGGAACCCTATCCGATCCAAAAAACATCTGCCGCATTTCAACTTTCGGCATCTTAAATCCAGAAACAGGCGAAGAAAGTCCGTTTTTTTCTCTTGACAACGCAAAGGAAAAGCGTTATTATTACGCTATTCCTGAAACGGAACTAAAAACTGATAAAACTTTGATGAGTAAGATAATGAGCCAAGTAAAAGATACACCACAAGAAAAGGAAGTAAAAGTATCCTACGGTGTGTTCTCTACTCAATACTCAGACAAATACGCTTATTTCATTGAAAGCACATCAGAGATACAAAATGAAAAAAGTTCTTGACTTTCAATATTAGTTGTTTTATAATGTGTGTATAATTTTTAAAAAGGAGAAAAAATGGGTATTAATCTTGATAAAATGAAACAGAAACTTAGTGCTGCTCAAAACAAGGGTGGAAAGAAGTCTGACTTCTGGCGACCACAGGACGGGGAAAATGTTATCCGCATCCTACCATCACCAGATGAGGATCCCTTCAAGGAGCATCACTTTCACTACAACCTAGGAAGCAATTCTGGCTTCCTTTGTCCGAAGCGCAACTTTGGGGACGATTGTCCTGTGTGCAACTTCGCTACGAAACTTTTTAACGAAGGGTCTAACGAAAGTGTAACGCAGGCAAAAACCCTCTTCGCTCGCCAGCGCTTCTTCTCTCCTGTCCTCGTTCGTGGACAAGAAGCTGAAGGTGTTAAGGTGTGGGGATACGGAAAGACCGTATACGAAACACTTCTCAGTCTGGTTCTTAATCCAGACTATGGTGATATTACTGACCCAAATGAAGGAACAGACCTTGTTCTTGCTTATGGGAAAGCTCCCGGCATGATGTATCCTCAAACGAAGGTGCAGCCACGACGTAAATCCTCCCCACTATGTGAAGATGGCGATGAAGCATGTCAGGAGATTGTTACCACTGTCCCAGACTTGGACACACTTTTCGAGCGTAAGTCCACTCAAGATGTGCAAGGCATTCTTGATGAGTTCCTCAATTCTGAGGTAGATGCAGAATCGGTCTCGGTCGAGTCTTCAAAGTATGGAGGGAAAGCAGAACCCTCCAATGACGTTGAAGCTGCTCTCAAAGAACTGGCAGGATAACCAAGGGGGGCGCAAGCCCCCCTACTTTTTTATAAGGAGATACAATGGCTAAGGCAGGCAAGTTGTCTATGGCTGACATGCGTAAGTTGATTAACAAACGCGCAGGGATGACCGTAGCACATAACCTCAATGAAGAGAATCCAACTCAGGTTAATGATTGGATTCCAACAGGGTCTAGGTGGCTAGATTCTATTATTTGCAAAGGGAAACTGGCTGGTGTTCCAGTCGGTAAAGTAACTGAGATCGCAGGTCTGGAAGCAACTGGTAAGTCTTATATGGCTGCTCAGGTCGCTGCTAACGCTCAAAAGATGGGCATTGATGTAATCTATTTTGATTCTGAATCCGCCATTGATCCAACTTTTTTGGAGAGGGCAGGGTGTCATGTTGAAACTATTCTTTATGTTCAAGCTCAGTCTGTTGAGTTTGTCTTGGAAACTATCGAAGATCTATTGGTTAACAATGAAAATCGTATGCTTTTCATTTGGGATTCTCTTGCTCTTACACCTGCTATTTCCGACGTGGAAGGAGACTTTAATCCACAGTCTTCCATGGCAGTGAAGGCGAGGATCTTGGCTAAGGGTATGTCCAAGCTGACTGTACCGATTGCTAACAGCCAATCAACCTTCTTGGTGCTCAATCAATTGAAGAGCAACATCACCAGAAGCCCAAGCGAGGCGATGACTACCCCCTATGTCACTCCCGGTGGTAAGGCTATGATCTACGCATATTCTTTGCGTGTCTGGCTTACAGGTAGAAAGGCTAAGGCTTCTTTCGTCCTTGACGATAGCGGTTTCCGTATTGGCTCCGAGGTCAAGGTCAAGTTGGAGAAGAGCAGGTTCGGAACACAAGGTCGGCAATGTAACTTTAAAATCTTATGGGGTACCGACGACATCGGTGTCCAAGACGATCAAAGTTTGTTCGAGGCTATCAAGGGCTCAAACTATATGAGTAGTGCTGGTGCTTGGTATTCCTTGGAGATGGGCGACGGTAAAGTTGTAAAGTTCCAGCCATCCAAGTGGGATGAAAAGATGACTGACCCAGTGTTTAAACAGCGTGTCTACGATGTTATGGACGAAGAAGTCATCCAGAAGTTCGACAAGCGCCTAGGCAAAGCCGAAGACTTTTATGAAGAAAAAGATGAATAAATGAATATAGTCTCCGTCTAATAAGAGAACGGAGGTTTTAATCATGCAAAGAATCATCACCCTATCTTTATTCTTATCGGTCTTCTCGGGCTGCGCTTTCGCCCACCCTACCACAAAACACCACAACCCTCACTATGAATACGAAGATCATTACGTCGTACACCCTTCGTACTATGTTGTGTATGATTATTACTGGCACACCCACAGTAAGCACTATCATAGCCACCTCTATAAGTACAAGGGGCATAGCCACTATAAGAAATACAAGAAGAAGTATAAGAAGAAGTATTTCAAAAAGAAGCACAAGAAAAAGTACAAGAAGTACAAGAAGTATAAGAAATACAAAAAGAAAAAATACTCCCACCATCACTAAAATCTCTTGACTTTCCTATCCTACTCTGTTAAAATAATTCAAATCGTTGGAGGCAAAAAAGCAAAACCAACATAGTTATGTTCTAAAAGACTAAGGAGGGCTTTACTATGAATGACCATGCTAGCCTTAGAGAAAAGTTAGAAGAGAAGAAAGATTTAATCGAAGAAGCTTTCTACTATATAACTGCTCTAGAAGAACACAATTATGTTAACTCCAACGACGAAGACAAGTTAAATGAGGAACTTGAAAAAATCCTCAAAGACTTAGGCATCGAGTTGGAGTATGAAGAATAGAAGAGTATTATTAATTGACGCACTAAACCTCTTTATGAGGAATTACATTGTAGACCCTAGCCTGTCCACTAACGGACAACCAATCGGAGGCACCAAGGGTTTCATCAAATCACTACAAGCTGTATGTAGAATAATCAATCCAGACCTAATCTTTGTTGCTTGGGACGGTGGCTCTCAAAGACGAAAGAGTATGGACAAGAACTACAAGGCAGGTAGGAAGCCGGTGCGTCTCAATCGAGACATACACAATATGACTGCTGGCGAGCAGGAGGATAATAAGAACTGGCAACAGGAAAGGATCATCGAGTATCTAAACGAGATGCCTATCTTGCAGTCTTATGTTGAGAATGTGGAGGCTGACGACATTATCGCGTTGGTCTCCCAGTCCCAAACCTTGTCCGAACACCACAAGATTATCCTAAGTTCAGACAAAGACTTCATCCAGTTGTGCGACGACACAACTATTCTATACAGACCAATCCAAAAACAAATCCTCAACAAGAAGAGGATCTTGGAGCAGTTTGAGATCCACCCAACAAACTTCGCACTTGCGAGAGCAATCGCGGGGGACAAGAGCGACAACCTTCCCGGTGTTGGCGGAGCGGGTTTGCCGACTGTATCTAAGCGATTTCCTTTCCTTTCTGATGAAAAATCGTATACAATACAAGACCTAGTTGACTATGCCGAAGGTGTTGAAAGCAAACTCAAAGTGTATAAGAATATCATCGAGAAGAGAGAACTAATAGAAAAGAACTACAAGATGATGCAGTTGTATGTGCCTTGCATCTCAGCCCAAAGCGCTCAATACATTAGGCGAATGGTAGGCAATCCAGAACTTGCCTTTAATAAAACTGGTGTTAGGGCTATGATGATTGAGGATGGTTTCGGTGCTTATGACTGGAACGATCTATTCACACTTTTCAACAGAATAACGGTTGAGAGCAAGGAGGGCAAGTAGTTGGAAGAACAAGAAGGGTTTTGGGAGAGCTTATCAACACTGACGAAATTAGCATCAGTGTTCTTTATCTTAGGGAAGGTCGTGGGCTTCATGACCTTTTTTACATTCTTCGTTAACTTAGTGCTTGCAAAATGGATGTTAGTAGTGTATGCTACCTTTATTGCAATTAGCGTCCTGCTTTCTGGATACCAGATGTTTAGAGGGGGAAAGCAGGATAGGAAGCCCACGAAAGAGCAAGTAGAAGAATGGGCGAGAGAATATAGATTACTGGAAGGAAAATGACAGAAAAAACGGATTTCTCAAAGTTTGGTAAGACATTTCAAGATAAGCTGACTTACCTGATTTTGACTGAACGAGTCTTCGCAGATCAACTGGGCGAAGTTTTAGATGTGAACTTCTTGGAGTACAAGTATCTCCAATCAATAGTTCGCAGTATTTATCAATACAAAGAGAAGTATGAGGTATACCCTTCTCTTAAGATTATGGCAACGCTAATCAGAAACAATATTGATGACGATGTTGTAAAGGAGCAAGCTAAAGAATACTTGCTTAGTGTACTGAAAGACGCCTCCATTGTTGAGGATTGTGACTACGTTAAGGAAACATCGCTTGACTTCTGCAAGAAGCAGAAACTGAAAGAAGCAATGATGAGGTCAGTGAAGCTTCTTAATCGCTCATCGTTTGATGAGATTAGCACGGTTATCAACGAGGCTTTAAAGCTAGGCACGGATATTAACTTTGGTTACGACTATAAGCTAGACTTTGAAGAGAGATTCAAGATTAAACAAAGAGATCCAATCACAACAGGTTGGAAAGAAATCGATGCGATTTGTAAAGGTGGGCTAGGAAATGGAGAGTTGGGTGTTGTTATTGCTCCAACTGGGGCTGGTAAATCTATGGCTCTGGTACATCTCGGAGCGCAAGCAGTAAAGCAGGGCAAGACGGTCATTCATTATACTCTTGAGATGGCTGAGACATCTATCGCTGGTCGTTATGATAGTTGCATTACTGGATTAAAATTAAAAGAGATGTTCCAATTTAAGGAGCAGATTCATGAAAAGGTTAAAGATATTGAAGGTAATGTAATTATCAAGGAGTATCCAACCAAATCAGCGACCACTACCACGATTAAGAATCATCTGGAACGAATAAAATCCAGAGGAATTAAAGTTGATATGATCATCGTTGACTATGCTGATTTGTTGCGACCAGTAATTAATCGCAAATCAAATGAGAAAAGACACGATTTGGAATCTATTTACGAAGAACTCCGTGGTTTATCTCAGGTCTTTGAGTGTCCAATCTGGACAGCCTCGCAAACTAACCGAAGTGGATTGAATGCTGAAATCGTTACACTGGAAGCAATATCAGAAGCGTTTAACAAATGCTTTGTGGCTGATTTTATCTTCACCATTTCCAGAACAATTGAGGACAAGAAGGTGAATAAGGGTAGGATATACGTCGCGAAGAACAGAAATGGTCTCGATGGAGTTGTCTTCCCAATTAGAATGGACACATCCAATGTTAGCATCAAGGTGCTATCTTTGGGAACGGTT
>Ga0209337_1000948_pt1 | contig 22590 bp, 25 predicted proteins | sample LinPmetageLP53_FD_184044 | JGI IMG/M metagenome (GOLD analysis project Ga0209337, IMG submission 184044) | Marine viral communities from the Pacific Ocean - LP-53 (SPAdes) (version 2) | ecosystem: Environmental > Aquatic > Marine > Oceanic | place: Pacific Ocean | collected 2010-02-08 | reverse complement strand
CGGGCGTTGTTCTGGCTTACAGCATTGGAGCGCTCTCACGCGATCTGAGAGCATCTCAGACCATATAGGGATGTCTTTGGTGGAAGCTGACCGGGATATATACGAGAAAGTGGCTGATGACTGGGCCGATACCCTACCTGAGACCCACAAGCACTACGCAACCCGCAAGGCTGCGAAGGTTCCTACCATGACTTGGGGCTATAATGCAACAAGAATGACCTCTATGGAGTGGTTGGATAAGCAATTTGGCGAGAAGCGCCGATGGGATCGCAAGGCTAAGGAGTGGATTGTTACCACACCGGGGCTGAGCAGGGCTGAAGCTGGGCGATTGGGGGCTGGTCTCTACGATAACCTGCAGGATACCCTCGTGGATCTGAAGGCGGCGGTAGATTGGGTCACAGACTGTGCAGATGTTATCTCACGAGCTGGTAACCCGGACATCCACTGGCCTACCCCGGACGGATTCGAGTGTAAACAGCGTAAAGTTATTGGGGAGCAGCGCAGAGTTGCTGTTTTTCTGAGCAACAAGGACTTGTTTACCTCTACAATCATGGATTACTCCGGTCAGATACCGGCACACTCCAAGAACAGGTCGGCAATAGCACCTAATGTGATACATTCACTTGACGCGACCCACCTTAGGATGGTAGCTGCAAGGCTACGGGACGCTGGACTACCTATGGTATTCGTTCATGACTCTTTCAGCACACATGCTAACCATAAAAGCAAGCTGTACAAGATGATTACGGAGACTTTCGAGGAGCTTTATTCGGGTAATTGGATGAAGGAACTACGCATGTACTGGGTAACTAGATACAATGTGGAGCTACCTGAGCCACCCGCACAAGGCGACTGGAATCCCGCTATTCTAAAATCCGTGCAACTTTTCTTTGTCTGAACCTCTTGATATTTAAGGGGTTTATTATTTTAGACCACGCTGAGGTCTACACTAATGGAGAATCAGTTGTGGTCTCCCCCTTTTTACCTTGGGCGACCGGCTGAACTCTCGGAAAGTGAGCAAGGCACTCGATCCATAACCCGACCCTGTAATGGGGTCGGACCTACACTTAGCTTCACTTATTCCTCACGGGGGGTAAGGGGGGCTTTTTAGTTTTCCTTTAAAGGTTTTTGTTTAGAGGGTTTTTATTTAAGGTCTTTCAAGGAGAACCTATGAGTGACTTAATAGTAAGCAGCAAACACGAGATCATCGCGCAAGCTATGCTAGCCACCAGAGGCAACCTATCTAAAGCAAGCCGCTTTGACCAAGTTGGTATGAACGCTATGGCACTAAGAGCCGAGGTTCAAGCCAACCCAGATATAAGAGCCAGATACCATGAGTTACTGGCAATAGAAATGCAAGAGTCAGGACTGCACATAGCCGAAAGAATACTCAAAATGGCTGAGATGCAGGAACAGGCTTTTGGTGGATCTATTACGGACCCGATTACGGGCGAGGTAGTAGAACACATGCAAGACCCCAAGATGGCTATCGAGCTATCCAGAGAAATTAGCCGCCTGATATCAGAAGGTAAGGGCATCAACATGTCAGATAAATCAGCAGTTATACTGGCAAGCAAAGAAGACGCACGAGAGATCCTCGCTGGCTTCTTAGATTCATAAGGATAATAACATGGCAGTATTAGGAGATAGAGGCGAGTTCTACGCTGATGGATCTGAATCAACCTCGGACAAGAGTGAACTAATAGTAAGTTCATCAACGTCTGGTGTTGAAACCGTTGCTTGCCTAGGAGTTTTCGGTGGAGCCACAGTTGAGCTTCAGACTGAGACCCGATTGCGTGACGGCAGTAGATCTTCTGGACTAGTTACTATACCCGGAGCCACTTTTACATCAGATTTTATACAAAGTGCCACCATAGGTAAGGGACAACCAGTCACAGTTAAGGTAACCGGAATATCAGCAACAACTAACATAGTATTAGAGTCATCTGGAGTATTCAAGTGAGTGCTTTAAAGAGTGTACTTAGTGACGCTATGTTTACCTCAGGAGCTTCAGCAGATGAGCTTACAGACGCAGTTAGTGCTTTTTTGGATTCAGAAAGTAAAGACGCTAGCGGTATTGAATATGCGCTTTTGGCATCAATGGCATCTGGTCACCTATACGTAGTTAACTTTGAAGTAGGAGAAGAATAAAATGACACACATTATTAAGAGTTTGGGTGTAGATACCCTTTCTTTGAGAGGCGCAGGAGCTGAGTTTAATAGCTTCTCTCGTTTCTTCAAATCAAAAGACGAGGCTCTTGCTTCAGTAACCGCCGGGGATTATATACCTACTCCCGGTATGGTAAACGCAGTTCTTATGCTTGGTCAAGGAATCATGGTTTATGATTTTGATCTTCTTGACTTCGTTAACATCACAGAACTGGCAGGTGCGGCTAACCAGTCACCTAAGTTCATTGAGCTTGACGGTGCTAACGATTACATTGAACTCCCTACCCGTACTAACGGATCAGAGGATGCCTTGGACTGGACTAAAGATTGGTCTGTAGGAATCACACTGCTTGGTATCGAGCACGCTAGCGATGCCCTATGGATGTCACTGTTTTCATCAGGTGGCAACCACATCACTTTACGTCGTGGCGGTTCTAACTGGGGCATGTATGTCACCAGTAACGACAACGGCTATCAGCACGGTGCTAACACATGGTACGCTCCGGGCGAGTTCGACCGTATCCTGTTCACCTACGAAGCAGCCACAGCACGCCTCAAGTACTACTTGGGTAGCCCTGTAACTGGATCGTTCGCTATGCGAGCTAACTTGGCAGTCAACTCTACAGTGATTGCAGGTAACTCCCCAGCAGCCAGCCTCAACGTAGGTAAAGGCGCTGGAGCAATCATCAATTGGGATGGCGGCGTAAACAACATGGTAGTATCCGACACAGTACTTGTTGGTCCTCAGGTAACTGAGTTCTTCCAGACTGGTGAAGATTTTACTACACACGAGTACTACCCTGACCTCACAAGCTACTTTCGCTTGGGTGAAGACACGTTCCCTGCTGTCGTTGATGACAAAGGAAATGTAACAGGTGGAGCACTGGTTGGCGGCGCATCAAATGATTTCGCTGACGTTCCAGTTATAGCTGAGTAAACAAAAAGTCCCGGCCCTAGATTTCACAGGGGTACGGGCACCTCATTCACCACTAACCGCAGTAGCAGGTTACTTATGAAAACCAAGAAGATGACCATCGAGCCTTTCGGGGTTACGTTGATGGTAGGCACAAGTGATGAAGCGTGGAAAGAACACCACTGCGACAAAGCTGAGGCTTACGGCTACACGCTTAGGCACAAAGGTGCTTGGTGGGTATTGCTACAAGACCAGTACCAAGAGGACACAGTATGGCACGAGGCTCACCACGTAGCCCGTCAAGTCAATGATCACCACGGTGTGGATACTACCGCCGAAGATCATGAAGCCGATGCGTACCTACAAGAACATGTTGTGCGGCTCATTAAGAGCGCGTACTTTAACAAAAAGGGAGAGTTACTCCCTATCACTTAATAAGGAGCACCTTATGAGTTATATTAGTTCGCTAGAAACTCATGAGACTGACGCTCTGAGGGATTACCTCACTGGAGACTTTGAGGAGTTCAGTAAGTTTTGTTTTAAGATTATGACAGGCCAGAGTATGCTCCACGTTGACTACTACGTAGTTCTCTTTGAAGCTATACAACGGCTGATTGATTTAGAATCTAACCGGATGATAATGAACATCCCACCCCGTGCAGGTAAGACACTAATCGTGTCGATATTCCTGCCGCTGTTCGCTTGGGTACGTAACCCTTGCGGCCAGACGATCCTTACCGGGTTTAACTCTGACGTACTCGCGGAGTGCTCTGGATATATCAGGACCATCATGTCCGATCCAGACTTCCAAAAAGTATTCCCTGATGTAATCATAGACATGAACAAGAAGTCTATCGAGCGACTCGGTACAATGAGCGCAGGTGTGATCCACGCGATCCCCACATCAGGCAAGATGACAGGTAAAGGTTGCGGGGCGTTGGTAGAGGGTTTCGCTGGAATGATGTGCATCGACGATGTGATCAAGCCAGACGACGCTAGTTCACCAACAGAGCGTAACAAAGTTAATAACAGATTCAGTAACACACTCCTAAGCCGACTGGCTACGGAGACAACACCTCTCGCTATCATCATGCAGCGTCTACATAACGACGACCTTTGTGGTTTCCTTATGACGGGCGGCAGCAGTGATGTATACGATTGGTTAAACATCCCCGGCCTCATACGTAAAGAGACCGGATCTGCAGAGTGGTACTCGGCATTGATAGAGAAGCACGGCTATACACACGTTAAGCCAATCCTCTACAACCTTGACCGTGCAGATGAAGAATACGACGAAGAGGGTGATTCATCCTTTTGGTCTGTGCGTAAGACCACCAAGACCTTGAAAGGGTTGAGGGACAAAGACGCATACACATTTTACTCTCAGTACATGGGAGAGCCAATCGGCAAAGGGAACTCAGCACTGGGCTACGAGGACATAGGATTCTATGCTAACCTCGAAGACCAGAACATTGCTTACACGTTCCTCACAGCTGATACCGCTGCGACTACGCAGTCATACTCCGACCCGTCTTGTGCGGTATTCTGGGGTGTGACTCGTAAGAATGAGTTGATAGTAATTGATACCATAATCGACAAGTGGGAAGTACCAGAGCTGATTGAAGCTATGCGTGCCTTCTGGCGTAAGCACAACACGTTCAACATACACAAGCCTGCGATGAAACCTCGTGGGTTCTACATTGAAGACAAGTCCAGTGGACTATTTCTTAACCAACAGTTCTTGAAGGATGGAACTGTACTGGTACGACCAGTCCCACGCGATGGTACCTCGAACAACGACAAGTTTAGTCGGTTCATGAATGCCATACCTTACTTTAAGGCGGGAAGAATACTCCTACCTAAGAACCACGAACATTACCAGTACATGAGACGAGAACTCGCGGGTCAATCTGACCTAGGCAACAATACAGGACACGATGACTTCGCTGATAACGTATCAGATGCAGTAGCCGTAGCCTTCGCTAACGAGAAGATGTCTTACGCTGACTGGAGTTAGGAGCACATCATGGGTCTCAAGACTCGACTAGATGGACGTTCCACCGAGAACAGTTCATTCGTAATAAAAGACGCCAACGGCAATGTAGTAGCACAGATCACGCTACTCGACACCGGAGGCATTACATTAGAAGTCTCCACTGCTGACGGATCTTACATAGAGAAGCCCAGCGGTTGGAGTTCCAAACGTAAATAAGGAGGCCACATGGCTGACGAGAAAGATAAAGGGATTGTCATATCTGACGAACCCGGACAGACTTCTACCATCGCTGATGGTCTTATCAACTTGGCAACAGGACTTGGTACAGCTAAAGACAAGTCTATGTCCAATGAGTGGTTACACAGTAACCGCAATGTAAATCATATCAACCTGTCTGCCCGTTTCCGTGAGGATTGGGTAAGCCAGAAAGTCTGCAAGATCGTACCACAAGACATGACCCGTGAGTGGCGTAAGCTATCCACACCTGAAGCACAAGAGGCTGATTCCTTCTGGAACATAGCTAAGATCTTTAGGGAAGCATATCAGTGGGCACGACTGTACGGCACCAGCTTTGTCATCATGGACATAGCCGATGGTCGTAACGTAGACAAGCCTATTAACTGGAAGAAGGTCGGCCCCGGCTGTATCCGTTCTTTCAACGTAGTAGACCGCACACGAGTAACAGTGATTGGTGTTATTGATCAGGAGCCTTTGTCTCCTACCTTCGGTATGCCTACTCACTACCAGTTTGTTAACTCACCAGTCCGTATCCACAAAGACCGCATCATTCGTTTCGAGGGAACAGAGCTTCCCGTGTACGAACGCCAGCGTAACCTGTGGTACTCAGACAGTGTGTTGATACCTCTTATGAACCAGATAGATAACTTCCACGCTACCTCAAGTGCAGCCGCACAGATGGTACAGGAAGCCAACACTGACATTATCTCAGTGGAAGGTCTGGCTCAGATCCTGCAGAGTGATATGGGAACTAACGCTATGTTAGATCGCTTCTCCTCTTGGAAGGATATCAAATCAGTATTCGGCGTATCCATTCTGGACAGCACCGAGATGTATGAGCAAAAGAAGATTCAACTGTCCGGTGTTAAGGACTTGATCTGGGAATACTTAAAGATAGTATCAGCATCCGTTGGCATACCTGCCACTCGTTTCCTGAGCGCATCCCCTGACGGCATGAATGCTACAGGTGAGTCTGACCTCATTAACTACGTTGAATTCCTTATGGGACTACAGAAAGACATATTCGTTCCGCGACTGGACGTAGTAGATCGTTTGCTACAAGCTGACGCAGGGATACCAGAGTTCACTTACGAGTGGAACTGTATCTTCCCTGAGTCTGCAGCACAGAAGCAGGACCGATTAAACACACAAGCAGCGTGGCTCCAGATGTTCGCTGACTCCGGGATCATCTCTCGTGAGTCTGCACTGGAAGAAGCCAAGGAATCTGGAATGGTATCCGAGTCGGCAACAGTCGGTGAGAATCCTAACCCAGCTCCAGCCGCACCAGTAGGAGCTAAGAAATGACAATAATGAATAATGTTAGCTTTGAAGATCGTATTAACGTACCTTCCGCACGACAGCTAACTGACTCCGGTCAAATGATTGTACCTTGCGCCTTCGCGCGTACAGGTGTTCAGAGCTACACTGCAGGTCAGCTTGGCTTGCAAGATGTAGCTTCCGATAAAGTAGTATCCGTTATGAGAGATGAGGCTGACGTATTTGACGCAGCTTCTTTGTCTTCATTTCGGTCCGTCCCTGTAACTATAGGACACCCTAAGACCGAGCAAGGACTTCCCTTATCAGTAACCTCTGAGAACTCTCAGGAGCTACAGGTTGGTGTACTGGAAGGAATGCCTACTCGTGACGAAGACACACTCACCGGTACATTGGTGATTGCTCGACAAGACGCTATCGACCTTATTGAAGATGGCACCAAGGAACTCTCTGCTGGTTACACTTGCGACTTAGAAGTCGTAGATGTTGAAGGCGAAGACTCTGTAATTTACCAGCGTAACATACGTGCTAACCACATCGCTATCGTCGAAAGAGGACGTGCCGGTGCTATGTGCAGTATTGCTGACGAGGATAATATGGATACCCAAAATGAAACACCTGAAGTCATTGCAGACGAAGTTGAAGTCGCAGTTGAAGCAGTTGAAAGCGAAGTTGTCCTTTCAGATGTTGAAGCTGTCGTTCCATCTGACGTTGTTGAGGACGAGGCTAGTGATTCGGTTGACGCTGTTGAAGCTGAAGTTGAAGTCGCTGTAGTTGACGAAGAAGTTGCTGTTGAAGAAGTTGCTGTTGAAGTAGCTGACGAAGTAGTAGCCGTAATAAACTTGGAAGACGAGCTGGCAACAGTAACCGCTTCCGTAGCTACTCTGAATGACGAGCTTTCCGAAGCCGCCGCTAAGATAGCTACATTACAGGACGAGCTTAACGCATCTGTTGAAGAGCGTGTTAATGTAATCCTGATAGCTAAGGACTTGACTGATATTTCTGACTTCTCTTCTAAGAGTATCAGTGAGATCAAGACTGAAGTCGTAGCTAACCTTCTGCCCAAACTTGTTCTTAGTGACAGGTCTGAGGCTTACGTAAGCGCTCGTTTCGATATTCTTTCCGAAGATGCCGAGATAGGCGAGACCCCAATGGGTCGTTTGCTTTCCGATAACGCTACCGCAGTACATAAAGTAGCACAACCTAGTACTGCTGTTGCTGACGCAAGAGCGCGTGCGACTGATCGCTTCAAGCGATAAGCACTTAACCAATAACTCAAGGACATTTTAATATGACCATTCAATCTTTTAACATCTACACTGCTCGTGGCTACGCTGGCGACTTGGTAGATTCTGGACCTAACGTAAGCCAAACTGGTATCTGTGAAGATGCTACTCTGGCTATCGGTGTTGCTTGCGAGCGCGGTACTGAGCCTCGTGACATCGTTGTTTCTGGCGCTGCTAACGTATTCGGAATCGTCCGACGTGAGCTGGCCCTCGAAGCTAAGAACAAGCCTTCTGACGGCACTACTGAATTCAAGCAGAGCGAAAGCGTTTCTGTATTGCGTCAGGGTTACGTCTACGTTGAGCTGGCTTCTGCTGTAACTGCTGGCGCTTTGCTTGCTGTTTCTGCTACCGGAACTTTCGGCGGCACTGAAGCTACTCCTACAACTAACGTAACTGCTGAGCAGACTGGTATAGCTGGCGACATCGTTCGCGCACGTATCGACATCGTTGCTTAAGCCACTACTCAATAAGGAATTTAAATAATGAAGACTGTAAATGTTGCAATCTTGGACGAAGCTACTCGTGCTCCTACCGGCGAGATGGAAGAAGTCGTAATGACTGACGCTATCTGTGCTCTGGTTGATCAGGGTATACTCGTTGGAGACGACGCTGGTATTTTCTTTCAGCGTCAGCTCGAATACATCCAAGCTCAAAGCTATGACGTACTGTACCCGGACCTGATGGCTCGTGAAGTATTTGCTTTGAACACTGAAGGCGGCGAAGGAATTAACTCCATCACTTACCGCAGCTACGACAAGCGTGGCGAGACTGCAATCATAGCTGGTAAAGCTACTGATCTGCCTCGTGGCGACATCGACGGAAAGGAATACACCATTTCTGTCCGTACCCTTGGTAACGCTTACGGCTACAGCCGTCAAGAGCTTGCTGCTTCACGTCTGACTGGTCTGCCTCTTGAGCAGCGTAAAGTTGACGCGACTCGTCGTTCATACGAAGAGAAAGTAAACCAGCTGGTATGGTTTGGCGATGCACAGACTAGCCTGAACGGTTTGTTCGGTGGCGTTGCAGACGGACCTTGGTCTACCTGTACCGTTTCTGACGTAGCCGCTGCTGCTGGTGGAAGCAATGCAACTGAGTGGGGCGTTGACAAGACTCCTGACGAAGTTATTGCTGACCTGACTAGCGCCGTTGCTAAGATGTACGTTGATACTAAGAAGCTCTTTAGACCTTCTACTATCCTTATCTCTGTAGAAAAGAAGATGTTCCTCATGAACACTCCTCGTTCTATCCACTCTGATGTTAGCATCATGGATTGGTTCTGCGCCAACAACATGTTCATCAACAGCCCGTCTCAGTTCCAAGACATCAACGAATTAGCTGGAATCTATCCTGCTACTATCGGCGGTGCTTTTGACGCTACTGGCGCAAGTGTAGAAGGTTTCACTGTTGTTGCTGAGTCTGCTGACAACATGCGTATCCGCGAGCCGTTTCCTTACGTTCACCTGCCCGTTCAGTACAAAGGACTTGAGTTTGAAGTCAATTGCTACGGACGTTTCGCTGGACTTGAGTTGATTCGTCCTGCTGCTGTTCAGCATTTCATCAACGTATAAACTTTAGGAGTCCCCTGTTTCGGCAGGGGCAGCTCTTAGGAGAGTTGATGTTATGGCAATTATAAATGGTATCCGCATTGTTGAGGCTATTAAAGAAGCCCCTATGCAGACCGTCATGGGTATTGTCGTAGGCTTTTCTATATGGGTAGGCATGTGGATCATGTCTGCAGAGATTGTACACGCATCGTTGGTTGCTGAAGATAGGCACCACATGGCTGTAACCGAAAGGGATCAAGAAGAGTCCGACCAGTATCATGCACTAGTACGCGAAATGCACGAGACACTTATCCGTATTGACGAGAATGTCAAACATCTAAAAAACAATTAGAGGAATACCACCATGAAGATTAAGAGCACTGTAAGTCACAATGTATCTTTTCGTAAGGCGCACGATGCACCGAAGAGTACTGCTGACTATTTAACCATCCCAGCAGGGTCAACATTAGAGTTGGACGACAAGACATGGAACAACAGCTTTGCTGGTTCTAAGTCAATTGCCGCATCCATATCTACCGGCGCACTGGAAATGGTTGAGCACGCAGCTTCTCCTGTCTCCGCTAGCGACATGATCAAATTGATCAAGAGCCAAGTTGGTGTAACTGTTGATTCAGTATTAGAGAAAGCTGTAATCCAAGATCTGGCTATTAAGCTGGGCGTGGACCTGACAGTAAAAGTACCTTCTCCTGCACCTAAGAAGAAGAAAATTGAGGAGAGCTAACCTCCCCTTCTAACCCACAGCCAGAGGATAACACTATGGCAGATGTACCTGAGTTCCGTGCTCGATTTCCAGAGTTCGTTGATATACTCGATCTTCGCGTTCAGTTGTTCCTAGACGACGCTGCACTGCTAATGTCTTCCGAAGAGAAGTGGTTAGACTTTTACAATGTCGCCCACTGCTACCATGCTGCACACTTACTTTATGTAGGTGAGCACACGGCACAGGGGGATGGCACTGTGTTAGCGCCAATTAAGAAACAAGAAGTTGATGACGTAGTAATCGAGCAGGCTGTACAAGGGGCAACCCCTACAGCCTCCGACCTACATTCCACATCTTACGGGAAACGCTACTACTCGTACCAGAGGATTGTATTCGCTGGCATGTATGGAGTATAGCTATGACCATGAACATGAAGCGTGCATTCTCAAGCAGGATGCAAGCACCAATGACTCTCAGTACAATCAGTGCTGGGAGCTACGATAGTAACAATGATTACACACCGGGGGCCAAAGTGGACTCCACAATCTACGGCGTTATCGTCGCAGGTAACAAATTCTCACAGTTCGACGAAGGCATATCTTTGCACTCGATGGACGGTGGAGCACGTTACAGTAACTACCGCAACTTATATGTACAAGAGCGCTGGACGGTTTACGTCGGTGACAAGATAAGTTTCCGTGGTGCGTACTACAATGTGTTACAGGAATCAGATGAACAGATCTTTGGATTTTCATCATTCATTCTTGAGAAATCAGACGAGGAAGAAGCCCCATGAGACAAGACGTACAAGTAGTACAGACTATGGTCGATACTATGGTGGGTATACCTCAATTCAGCTACCCAGCCAGACAGAACTTCGCACCTCGTCCTAGAGATGAGTTCGCTCACATCAGGATGATTGAGGAGTATCAGGTCGGCATACCGAATCAGAGGATCAAGTCACAGACTGATCTTGAAACAGTCTACTGGACAGTTAGTCCTTCCAGACTGAGGTTCCGTATTGGAGTGGTTGACACAGACGGCTATGCCGCCACACGTATCATGCACGGTTGGACTTCGGAAGCTATGAAGTCTCTGATGATACAGTCAGGCTATGGCTTCATTCGATGCACTCCTCTCAGCAATGAAGATGCAAAATTGGAGAAGGAATGGGAATACCGTCAAGGTTTCTCAGTAGATCTCTATACAACAAGATACTTTGAAGAGACTGTCAATAACATTAACTCACTTGAGATTTCAGGTGCGTATGTTACAAGCACAATAGACTCATATCTTTTTCAATTTAACATTAACGAATAACTCAAGGAAATTAACATGGCGATTGAAATCACTGAATTCGCTGACGTAAGCATTTCTGTATCCCCTGTTGGTGTAACAGCTGGCGACTTTGGCGTACTTGGTTTTCTAACCAAGGAGTCCGACACAGCTTCTAACCCCATCAACTCTGCAGAGCGTTCACGTTCTTATACTAGCTTGGCTTCTGTCGGTAACGACTGGACAGCAAGCTCTGAAGTATACAAGGCTGCTACAGCTTTCTATGCACAGACACCTACCCCACGGGACTTCGTTGTCCTTATGTCATACACCGTTGACCAGCCAGCTGCAATTAGTGGCCCAGTCTTCGCAGACACACCTGAAGCCTTGCTTGAACTCAAAGCTATTGCTGACGGTGACCTCGTTATTACTATCGACGGAAATGAAATTGATCTGTCCTCAGGCGGCATAGACTTCTCTATAGCCACCTCTGTTTCAGACTGTGCAACCATCCTAGCCCTCGCATTAGACGCCGGTGGTGCTTCAGGCTCCTCTGTTGCATACGACGGAAGGTTCGTAATTTACGGAGCTACTGCTGGATCTACAGGAGCTATCACTCCCGCTACTGGAAGCGTTGCTGTTGCTCTGGGCCTTGAAGCTCACACTGCAGTTTCTGTTGGTGGCTTGGATGCCGAGACTCCTGTTGACGCACTGGCAGCTAACTTAGCTTCTGGCGCTGAATGGGTCGGCACTGTAACTCACAAAGATTACCGTGACATTACTTTGGTTCAAGAAGGACACACTGTACTAGAGATAGCTCAGTGGTGTGAAGCTGCTAAGAAGCTCTTCATGAACACTACTAATGACCTGAGCGTACTTGATAGCTCTAACCAAGGTGACGTTGCATCCGTACTTAAGGCTGCTTCTTTGCGATTCACCCTTACCACTTTCAGCAAGAACGACTCTCAGTACCCAAGTGCTTCTGTATTTGGCCGTGCTGCTTCAGTCAACTTTGCTGCTGTTGGATCTACTATTACTTTGAACCTGAAGCAAATGCCCGGAGTCTCTTCTGAGGATCTGACACCTGCACAGTTCGCTGTACTTCGAGACAAGTACGCTTCTGCTGTAGTTCTAATTGGCAAAAGCACTAACGCTTACACAGATAGCCGTATGGCTTCTGGCTCATGGCTCGACACCACCCACGGTTTGATGTGGTTGGAAGCTCGATGTGAAGCTGACATGTTCAACCTTCTCTACACCACCAACACTAAGATTCCTTTTACTCAGACTGGTATAAACATTTGTGTTTCTACTCTTGAGCAATCTCTGGAAGCTGCGGTCCGTAACGGATTGGCTGCTCCGGGTTTCTTACCTGATGGTACTTTCCTTCCTAAAGGATACCGAGTAACTGCTGTGGCACTTGCCGACACCCCCGCTGGTGACGTAAGCAACCGCATCTACAAGGGTCTGTCCTTTGTAATGGCAGGAGCTGGAGCACTTCACGAAGTTGAAGTAGCTGGTTCCTTCTCGGAGTAATCTACTGGGGCTTCGGCCCCATAAACAAGGATATACATTATGTATCAATATAGCTTTGCCAATGTAGACCTCATCATCGAGATGGACTACCCTAACACTCAGAACCCTAAGAAGTTTAAGGTTACTGGTTACGGAGCTGGCGAGAACCTAGTAAACATCGCACGACGCGCACCTATCGCAACGACTCAGTTCGGCGCTTACGGTGACATGGTTGTGTCTATGCAGCGCATCCGTGCTGGTGACATGACTTTCAGCGTGCTTATGAATGCACCTGAGAACAAGTACATGCAAGACTTCGCTAACTACTTCCAAGAGCAAGCAGACGCTGACGGAAAACTGGTTACGCCTATTCAGGCTAAGCTTGTAGACAACATGGGTAAAGACGTTTGTGATATGACTAACGGAGTTGTACTGGCTATGCCAGCTATGTCTCGTGGTCAGACCATGAACATCGTTACTTGGGTTGTATCATTTGAGAAAGTTGTCTTCGACCGTAACACGGGTGGAGATCTTGATCAGGCTGGTGCTCTTACTGAGTCACCTTCTACTTTCGTATAGTAAATCATACGAGAAGCCGTACCTTTAATTGGGTGCGGCTTTTTTCGTTACACAACTTGGAGAGACATTATGGCCTACACAGCCACGCTTGAAGACATGCGGGAGATCTATATCCCACACTGGCCCGTTGACGTATCGCTAGAGAACTTGGCGAAAGCAGGACAGATTCTAGGAACCAACTCAGTGATAGCTATTGCTGAACTAAACATACCAGCTGTGATCGTAGCGATCATGGAAACTAAAGAACCGGCAAAAGCGGCTTCTTTGATTAAGCACTTTATCTGTCAAGTCCGTATTAGCGGAGACAAACTACAACCAGCTCAGGTAGACGAGTACTTTGAGGGAGACCTTAAGTCCGTGGCTGAGATATTCGCACACGTAATAGCAGCACAGTACGCTGATTTTTTCGCATCAGGTTTAGCAAAGGTACCCTCCCCCAGCAAATAAGCAACGGGGAAGAGACACTAATGCCCGTTGACTACAACGAGATCTATCCAGAACTCAACGGGTACTTACTGAAACCTTTACTTATGAATCCTCCCATGTGTCAGCTACACCAACTCAAGGACGGCACTTACACAATAGCCGACCTAGAGACAATGCACCAAATAGCAGAGATACAACAACACGGTAGATCTGTTTCATCACCAACATAAACTTAACTGGAGGCACCATGTCAGATGATATTTACGAAGGACACGACGGGGACGATGGTGACTCCCCAGATTTAAGACAAGACGAAGCCATGATGAACGAGTATGATTCCTTTGACAATGAAGGATCTATTGATGGCGAGTTCGAGGATGGATTCGGTTTCGGTTACGAGACTGAGCGATCAACAAGCATGGAAGATTCCCTCAAAACCCAGATGGATCAACTAGAGTTTGCTATCACTAGCCTCAAGAAAAGCAAGACTCCTGAAGAGCTGAAGGCAAGATCCGCACAAGTTAAAACACTGAAAGCATCAGTCAAACGTGCGGAAGCTAGAGAGGTCATGAACGACAACAGTGAAATGGCAACTAGCTTAGACGTAGGTATGCCGAGCCAGAGGACAGTACAAGCCAATAGGCTTGCTGGATATACCCTAGCTCAACAGAGCGTAGTAAAGGACTTAGCCAATAAAAACCTAGACGGTTCTCGTGTGGCCTCACTAGATCAGGTTGCAGTTGATGCAGCCTTTCTTGATCTCGCACACTTAGGCAACGTACAAGCTGAGCTAATGATTGATCAGAGACCGGGACCGGTAACTACCTTTACCCCGGAGATGAACGAGTACTACAGTCCAGACCTTCCAAAACAGGATAGGTTGCACAACGCCCCACCCTCAGAGGATGAAACCAGTTACTTAGCTGAGCGTCGTCTTCATGGGGAAGTGATGATACATAATTTACCCAAGACTGCCGTAGGGCCAAATTCAGTTGATGTTTCTATGGCGTTGGGTTTTATATCCGAAATGGAAAATTACAACATCTCTGGAGTAGCGCGTGGGTCAATGGCTACAGACTTCCGACTCGAAGATGAGAAGCAAGAGGCTAGGATTATGCAAGCCAAGCTAAATAGGGTCACTGGAATTTACATACCAGAGAACACAAAGAATGGTTTGCCTCAAGTGCAGAAAGCTAGGTTCGAGTCCACTCAACAAGCTGTAGTGGAGAGGTTGTTCACAGGACCGAGTGTAGATGCCAAGTCCTTAATAGGGATGCCCAATGAAATGTTCTTGGGCGTTGCTGGTGACGACGGAGACAGGCATCAGATTACAGGTCTTGTACCTACCTTCGGTGGATTCCGTGGGGCGAACAACACCACACCATTTACTAGGCTTGGCTACGCAGAGGCTATAGCCCCCGGTGGCGAGCTTAATCATTTGGTAGGTACAAGCGATGAATGGAAGTTAGCTCAGTACCAGCCTAGCGTGGCGAATACTTTCTTCCCTATTGACGCAGACATAGACCTGAAAGACTGGCAGGATTCTCCTGAGGGAAGTCCTGCTCGTGTAGCCAAAGCTAAACAAAAGGAACAGGTTGATGAGCTGTACGGAGACTTTAAGGCACTGAAGAAGTACTACACTAGGGTGATGCCGGGATTGCAGGACGAGATAGACGGCCAAGGACGTTCAGGTAGACACACACCTATCGCATCCTTAGGCGCTAATGCTAATAACGAAGCTGCCTTCTACGACCTTGACCGAGACAGGGTACAAATAGAGCACAGGGAAAGGCAAAGCGCACAGGTAGCAGCAGCACAGATAGATGAGCACGGAGAGAGGTATGTACCTACCGCTACGTATGGATCTCAGATAGACGCAGTAAGTGGCTCAGACCGGAGTACTATGCACGGTGATACTACTGGAACTACATCCGGTACATCTACATTCGTAAACATGTTGTTGGAAGGGGCTTCACCGGAGCTAGCTTACGAGCAAGCACTGAACCCTGCTTCCGCTGACTACGATCTGATAGCCGCAGAGCAAGCTGACTTAGCAGCTCCAAGGTTCGGTCCGTACAGGACTGACCTAGAGCACTACGACGAGCAGCTAAGACATGCGCCTGAGCAAAGGACACCTGAATGGTTTGCACTCCGTGAGGGCCGGGACACAGCGTCTATGGCTACTAAGCTGTTGCGTAACCCATTAGTTAGGGGTCTCCATGCAGCAGAGGAGAGGCTAGATCCTAAAGGGCTTAAGGGTTGGCGTAGCAAGGGTAACGATCCCTTCTATGGCAACGCAGCTACACAAGCCGGTAACGTAGGTGAGGGCAAAGTACAACGTGCCTTCATGTCAGAGATACAACAGTACGGTGAGAAACACGGAGGCGCTTTCAAAGGTGCTCAGTTCCGTGAAGGTATCTTCGAGGTCAACGACAAGTATGCAGGTATGGGTGCTTCACCCGATGGCAGACTTTTCGATGCAGAGGGTAACAGTTTAGGTGTGGTAGAGTTTAAGTTCCTTGGCACCAAGTCAGCTAGTAAGGCACTTAAGACATACACAGACCAAATGCAAATGCAGATGATGATTGCAAACGAGCAGTACGCTACGTTAGCAGTCCTCGATACGGAGACAGGCGAATACTCGCAACACACGATAGAAGCAGATCTGGATCATCAGGAAAGGCTATTTAAAGCCAGCCAGATATCACAATCTATTTCTTCGCAAGTAACAGACGTAGTAGGGATAAGGGATATGAGAGCAGTAATAGCACAACAGAAGACAGGTAATCGCAGCTCTCAAACCACAGCTGCGAATAAAGTTAGCGGGAATGAAGCAAGGTTTGAGTTCGTTGGGCCACAGCCTGAAGGAGCCATGCCCGTTTTCCAAGAGGATGATACAGACATCGACTTAGGTTCTGTCGCTAGCGCAGCTGGTCAGGCAAGACAGTTGAAGTACGACAAGAAGAACAAAGAAGAGCAAGAGTCTGAAATACTTAAATCACACAAGCAAGCAATCAAGCACCAACGTAAGTTGGACCTCGATGCCAAGAACGCACCACTCCTAGCAGCTCAGGCTGCAAAGAATAAGGAGCAGCAGGGTGTAGAGGAAGAGGCTATGGGTGCTAACAATCAAGTTGACGAAGAAGAACGTGAAGCCAAGAGGGAAGCCCTTTCTATACAGAAGGAACTGAACTCTGCACACGGCCAAGCTCTTCAGATTGAACGTGAGCGTGAGGTAGAGGCACGTAACAACTCTGGTGCATTCGGTAAGTTTAAGAAGTCCATAAAAGATTCAGCATTCATCATTGGTATATTCACTGATGCAATGAAGGATCTAGTAGATGCACAGGCCAGTGGTATTGATAAAGCTCAAGACTACAAGTCAATGGGCATTAGGGCAGGAACTACCACTGATGCTGCAGCCAACCTTACACGAGAGTGGGAGATAGGCGGCATGACTCAACAAGAGTCTCGTAAGGCTCTACAGCAGGTTGGTGACGTAGTTCAGCAGATCCAGCAACCTGAGTCTAGGGCTGCATACTATGAGAAGGTGAACCGAGCTTTATCACTGAACAGCGAAACTCAAAGGGCTAAGAAAATATTCTCCAATGACTACTTCGCAACAAAGCCCTCTGTTCAGGAGCTGGCACATAAAGTAGCATCAGCATCTATGGGTTGGACTCCAGAGAACCGGGCTTATATATTTAACGCTCTTCAGTTATCAGAAGCGGCTATATATGATCCAGAAGGAAACTTATCTAACATAGATAACCTAGTGCTTGAGCATTACAAAGTTCCTGTAAAGTCAGCTGGACATGGTGCATCTGCTCAGGTTGATCATAAGGAAGAAGAGATCCAAATGGGTCTTACTCCTAATGAGACTAGCGAAGCTTCAATCGAAGCAAGTATTCTAATGTCATACAACGCAGCTGCAATGCAGAAGAAAGAGAAACTTAGGTCAGGCGGTATGATTACTGATCTTGCTGGGAGCCTTGTCACATTAGCCACTAATTCTTTCGGAATGACTAAAGGATCTGCATTCGGAGCTAAGTTGTCTTCGGATCTGGCTGACGCAGCTTTAGATCCGGGAACTTTGTTGAAGAATGCTGGTAGGTTTGTGATGACTGGGACTGGTACAATGCCTAACGAGAGCATGGGCAACATACCTGCTGTTGTAGATCCTGTCAAAGTCGGAGAAGACCCACTTACCAATAACACTACCGTCGTCGTAAATGTCCAACAAGGCCTCGACGTAGAGGAGAAAGTTATAGAGGGCGGCGAAGTTCCTTCTAACTACAGTACAAATCAAGGCCTATAGCCTCGGAGTTTAAAATGAAAAGATTTGGACAAGAGGTTATGGTCACTATACAGAGCAAGGACGGGGTGGGCATCTTAGATGCCTCCGGTCTTCGTATAGACTTTGACTACAGACAGCTGCCTGAGTTCTCACGAGCTAAGATAACTATCTATAACCTGAACGCAGAAACGATTGGTAACTTGATTGGTGGAAACCAAGATCATTACATAACCCTGAGCACTAGGCTACACGGAAGTCAGGAGTTTAATATGGTTGACGGTTTCTACATCAGCAACTCGATGGACCACAAGAAAGTACCAGACACAATAACAAGTTTGTATTGTTACTCTGGTGCTAGGCGTGACTTCTACGAGAAACCAATATCAGCACCAGTAAACTCCAGCAGCTTGAGGTCTCGACTTCAATCACTGAAGGAAGCGGTAAAATGGAAAGGGGAGTTCCAGGATTTGGTATTCCCTGAAGGCTTGATGGACGCCAAGTCTAAAAGGCCGGGGTCACAAATGAACGGTACGTTTACTCAGATACTCAGGGAGCTAGGAAAAGAGTACGGCTTTAAGTGGTATACCTTGGGGGATGATATTATACAGTTAGTTTATCAACCCAGCTTGGATCAGGTTAAACTTACCGACCTTGACGATAAACCCACCATAGTGTTAGATACAAATAACATGAGAGCGAACCCAAAGTTGTCACCTGCCCAGTTACAGATAATATCTAACTTGGACGGTGACATACAGCCGGGAGCTGTGATTGACATTACTAAGTTACTGACAGCTGAAGCAGATTCTGACGACTTTGTACTTCAGACAGCTAACGACTATGCACGGGACTCAGTGTCCGGGTATAGCAAGTTCTTGGTACTGGAATCAATACATCAAGGAAGCAACTACACAGGGTCTTGGACTACCACGGCTAACTGTGTTTCACCACAAACAGGAACAAGGGCACCCGTAGGGGCTACTTGGTTCCAAAGAACTCAATGGGAGTAGTTACATGGCAGCACCAAAAGTTACACCAGCATTCATTACCTACACCCCGGAGTCCGGTGGTGAGCTAAGAACGATTAGGTTTCATGCAGTAATCTCTGAGGGGCATCAAGCCTCTTCACAGGTTACTAAGTTCCCAGTGCAGACTGGGTTTGTTATCAGCAACAACACCATCAGGCAGAATAGACAAATTGATATTAAGGGCATCGTTACTAACACAGTACTGGAATCCTCTAAGAACGATTACGTCTACTCTAAGAACAACTCAAAGACAGTCTTTGAAGAGCTTGAGTCCATAGTAAATCTTGGACAGGTATGTCACGTAGTGACTAACCTTGGCGACTACGACAAAGTGATCTTCACCAAGTTCTCTACTAAGCAGAGAGCTGGCATGACGGACGCTATGGAGTTTAGTCTTATGGGGGAAGAGGTTCAGATCTCTTCTTCTGTTGCGGGAACCGCACCAAAGATTATGTCCTTTAACAAACTCGCAGGAGCAGAGAAGGATAACACAATAGCTGCACTTAGGAAGTCAGGCATCTACGTCTGCAACGACGCAACCATTAGCCAAACAGCTATGACTCTCGGACAGGATTACATATCCAAGGACGTAGACACAGCTGGCAATCCGGTCTCAACTACTTACGTAGCTACGGGGCAGGACGCTACCACTGGCAACTGGTTTTACGATGTACACACCAGCGCAACCAAGCTGTATGAGGACATTTCTCAGACAGTAGGTAACGCGATAGACGACCCTGAGGCACTCCGAGAGAAAGTAGTTGCTGGCTTCTTGCCAGTAGGTGACTGTCTTGTGGAGTCTGCAGTAGACACAGCCAGAGACATAGTGATAGACACAGTGAACACCGAAGTAGGTGAGCTGAAGAAATCCTTGTACGGTGCTTTGTACTCAACTATGGAGTTATCGGGTAACGACTACGGTCAGTCCCTGATACATGGTGGAGTTGGCTGCTTGGTTCGTGGGGTGACTGGCGTAGTGGAATCAAGGTTCCCTTACCAGCCGGGAGAGGCTTTGCCTTCAACGGACGAGATAGTAACTGCAGTCTTCGGGCAGCATGAGTTGCTTGTAAACAAAGACGTTAATAAAACAATCAAAGGTGTCGTAGGGGAATCCACGACCATAACTAAAGTAGAGTGTTAATATGGAAAATTGGGGAGACTATAAGATAGTAATGCCGGGACGCATTGTAGAGTACTTCCCTGAGAATCAGACAGCAACAATACTGATATCAGGGGAGAGACTACATAGCAGTACAGATGCCCTTGACGAAGGAGTGGAGAACACCCACTTGTTGCACGTCCCGGTACACACGGCAAGTGGTGGAGGTTACTCCATCACCATGCCCATACAACCAGATGATACTTGTCTGCTAATGTTCAGCCAGTTCGGTTACGACCACTGGATGTTCGAGAATAAGGATTTGGCTGGAGATATTTCAGGCGCAGCAGCTCCTTGGCTCAGCCGTAAGTTCTCAGACAAGGATGGCTTCGCTATCGTAGGATTGAATCCTATTCCGCGAGCAATAGAAAACTACAGCGCCACTGATGCTGAGTTCCGAAACATGGACCTCACTCAGTACATCTCTCTCCGTGAGAGTGGCGTGATCGACATAGCAGGACCAGATAAGCTCGTAGCTACTATGGACGGGCAGGTAGAGATCGTAGCTCCCAGTATGACTGTGGACGCAAGCACAGCAACCATTACAGCTGACCTAGCTATCATAGGGGACACCAATCAGGTTGGACCCTTGAACATGAACAGTAATGCAATCAGTGGCCTAACTATGGCAGGTGGCTCATCAGCCGCGACAGTTGACTACGTGAACTCTGTACACACAGGATCAGGTGGAACAACAGGGGCACCCGGAGCACCCGGAGCAACAGGACCAGCAGGAGACACAGGCCCAGCCGGTGAAGATGGAGCTGACGGTGAAGACGGGGAAGACGGAGTAGACGGGGCAGTAGGACCACAAGGACCAACAGGTCCACAGGGTCCATCAGGCTTCATAGGACTTCCGGGGTTACCCGGATCTGATGGTCAGGACTCTAACGTACCCGGACCCACCGGACCCACAGGCCCAGAAGGGGCACAGGGTATCCAAGGGGCTACTGGAGCTAAGGGCGACACAGGAGCCAAAGGTGACGTAGGCTCCACAGGACCAGCAGGAGACAAAGGTGAAACTGGTGATACAGGTGCTGACTCGACAGTAGTCGGACCTGAGGGGCCAGTAGGTCCAGAAGGGGAACAAGGGGCGCAGGGTGGAACAATTAGCAACCTGTACGGTGGCAACGCTTACACCGTGTACCTAGCCATGCAAAACGTATCGTGTGGCACTTCAGCCTCACCTAGACCCACAACAGACATCATTCTCACAGGAGGGGGTGCAGTATGGAAACAGTAGACAAAGAAGCCCTCATCAAGCTGAGAACAGTTAAGGGTGAGGAAATAGACGGAGGGAGTGCTTTCACTAAGTACACCAACCTACAACACATATCAGGTGGCTCAGCTACCGATGTTAATCTTATACCAAATATGGTAATACAGGGAGGGGGCGCAGTATGGCTACCGTAATTCAACAGAGAATAGACACACCCGGAAACTGGACAGCAGCTAACCCTATCCTTGCACAAGGCGAAATGGGCGTTGAGCTTATTACAGGACAATGGAAGATAGGTAACGGCTACGACGACTGGACCACACTGCCTTACGGCACAGGCCCAGAAGGACCGGCCTCTACAGAACCGGGACCAGCAGGTCCAGCGGGTGCAGACGGTGCAATAGGACCAGAAGGACCAGAAGGACCAGCAGGACCAGTAGGTGAAGCCTCAACAGAGGTTGGCCCAGAAGGACCAGCAGGACCAGAAGGTCCACAAGGACCAGTAGGTGGAGACTCAAACGTACCCGGACCAGAAGGTCCAGAAGGCCCAGCAGGGCCAGAAGGCCCACAAGGACCAGTAGGTGGAGACTCTACAGTAGTTGGACCAGAGGGACCAGAGGGTGTACCGGGGCCAATAGGACCAGCCTCTACAGAACCCGGACCTGAAGGACCAATAGGACCAGAAGGACCAGAAGGACCAGCAGGACCACAAGGGGATGACTCCCAAGTTGCTGGACCTCAGGGTAATCCCGGAATTCAGGGACCAAAGGGCGATGATTCAGATGTGCCCGGACCTACAGGTGACCCCGGAGCTACAGGTCCAGAAGGTCCAGAAGGTCCAGAAGGACCAGCAGGACCAGCCTCTACAGAACCCGGACCTGAAGGACCAGCTGGTGCTGATGGTACGCAGTGGTTCTCTGGATCTGGAACACCAAGCGCAGGTACAGGTGA
>Ga0209337_1000947_pt1 | contig 22602 bp, 8 predicted proteins | sample LinPmetageLP53_FD_184044 | JGI IMG/M metagenome (GOLD analysis project Ga0209337, IMG submission 184044) | Marine viral communities from the Pacific Ocean - LP-53 (SPAdes) (version 2) | ecosystem: Environmental > Aquatic > Marine > Oceanic | place: Pacific Ocean | collected 2010-02-08 | reverse complement strand
TTGCTCCTTGTTTACCAATAGCTCCTTGTTCACCGCTTGCACCTGCTGCACCTGTTGCACCTTGTTTACCAATAGCTCCTTGTTCACCGCTTGCACCTGCTGCACCTGTTGCACCTTGTTTACCTATAGCACCTTGTTCACCACTTGCACCTTGAGAACCTGTTGCACCTTGTTTACCTAACGCACCACCTGCACCTGTACTACCTTGTAAACCAATTGCTCCTTGTTCACCGCTTGCACCCTGAGAACCTGTACTACCTTTAAATCCATCTGCTCCTTGGTCACCTATGGCTCCTGTTGCTCCTTGTTTACCAATAGCACCCTGTTCACCGCTTGCACCTTGAGAACCTGTACTACCTTTAAATCCATCTGCTCCTTGATCCCCTACTGCACCTGTTGCACCTTGTTTACCAATAGCTCCCTGTTCTCCACTTGCACCTTGAGAACCAGTAGATCCTTTAAATCCATCTGCTCCTTGGTCACCTACTGCACCTGTTGCACCTTGTTTACCAATAGCACCTTGTTCACCGCTTGCACCCTGAGAACCCGTACTACCTTTAAATCCATCTGCTCCTTGGTCACCTACAGCACCAGTTGCACCTTGTTTACCAATAGCACCTTGTTCACCGCTTGCACCCTGAGAACCTGTACTACCTTTAAATCCATCTGCTCCTTGAGTTCCTGTTGCTCCTTGTTGACCTACAGCTCCTTGTTCACCACTTGCACCCTGAGAACCAGTAGATCCTTTAAATCCATCTGCTCCTTGAGTTCCTGTTGCTCCTTGTTGACCTACAGCTCCTTGTTCACCACTTGCACCTTGAGATCCTGTACTACCTTTAAATCCATCAGCTCCTTGTTGTCCTACAGCACCTGTTGCACCTTGTTTACCTACAGCACCTTGTTCACCGCTTGCACCTTGAGAACCTGTACTACCTTTAAATCCATCAGCTCCTTGTTGTCCTACAGCACCTGTTGCTCCTTGTTTACCAATAGCACCTTGTTCACCGCTTGCACCTTGAGATCCTGTACTACCTTTAAATCCATCTGCTCCTTGGTCACCTATAGCTCCAGTTGCACCTTGTTTACCTATAGCTCCTTGTTCACCATCGGCACCTTGAGTTCCTGTACTACCTTGTAATCCAATAGCACCTTGTCCACCTGTTGCTCCTTGTAATCCTATGGCTCCTTGTTGACCTACCGCGCCTGTTGCTCCTTGCTTACCAATAGCTCCTTGTTCACCGCTTGCGCCTTGAGCACCTGTACTACCTTGGAATCCTATTTTACCTTGAGCACCTGTTGCTCCTTGTTCACCAACAGCACCTTGTTCTCCGCTAGCACCTTGTTGTCCTATAGCTCCTGTTGCACCTTGATTACCTGTTGGTCCTTGTAAACCAGTAGATCCTTGTAATCCAATAGCACCTTGTTCTCCATCAGCTCCTTGTTGTCCTACAGCACCAGTACTACCTTGGAATCCTATTTTACCTTGAGCACCTGTTGCTCCTTGTTCACCTACTGCTCCTTGTTCCCCATCAGCACCTTGTTGGCCTACAGCTCCAGTAGAACCTTGAGTACCTGTAGCTCCTTGTTTACCTAACGCACCACCTGCACCTGTACTACCTTGTAAACCAACAGCACCTTGTTCTCCGTCAGCACCTTGTTGGCCTACAGCTCCAGTAGAACCTTGTAATCCAGTAGATCCTTGTAATCCAATAGCACCTTGTTCTCCATCTGCTCCTTGTTGGCCTACTGCACCAGTACTACCTTGGAATCCTATTTTACCTTGAGCACCTGTTGCTCCTTGTTCACCTATAGCTCCTTGTTCACCTATAGCTCCTTGTTCACCATCGGCACCTTGTTGTCCTACAGCACCTGTTGCTCCTTGTTTGCCAATAGCACCTTGTTCACCACTTGCTCCTTGTTCACCACTTGCACCTTGTTCACCGTCAGCACCTTGTTGGCCTACAGCTCCGGTAGAACCTTGAGTTCCTGTTGCTCCTTGTTTACCTAACGCACCACCTGCACCAGTTGCACCTTGTAATCCGATAGCGCCTTGTTCCCCGTCAGCACCTTGTTGACCTACAGCTCCAGTAGAACCTTGTAATCCAGTAGATCCTTGTAATCCTTTAGCTCCTTGTCCACCCGTTGCTCCTTGTTCTCCAACAGCGCCTTGTTCTCCGTCAGCACCTTGTTGGCCTATTGCACCTGTTGCTCCTTGTTTACCTATAGCACCTTGTTCTCCGTCAGCACCTTGTGTTCCTGTACTACCTTGTAATCCGATAGCACCTTGTTCTCCATCTGCTCCTTGTTGGCCTACTGCACCTGTACTACCTTGGAATCCTATTTTACCTTGAGCACCCGTTGCACCTTGTTGTCCTGTTAATCCTGTTGATCCTTGAGTTCCTGTTGCTCCTTGTTCACCAACAGCACCTTGTTCTCCGCTAGCACCCTGTTGACCTATTGCACCTGTTGCTCCTTGTTTACCAATAGCTCCTTGTTCTCCATCTGCTCCTTGAGTTCCTGTTGCACCTTGTAATCCAATAGCACCTTGTTCTCCATCTGCTCCTTGTTGGCCTACTGCACCTGTACTACCTTGAGCACCTGTACTACCTTGGAATCCTATTTTACCTTGAGCGCCTGTTGCTCCTTGTTGTCCTGTTAAACCGGTTGCTCCCTGTGTACCTGTTGCACCTTGAGTACCAACAGCACCTTGTTCTCCGCTAGCACCTTGTTGTCCTATAGCACCTGTACTACCTTGTAAACCAATTGCACCCTGTTCTCCGTCAGCACCTTGTTGACCAACAGCTCCAGTAGAACCTTGTAATCCGGTAGATCCTTGTAATCCTTTAGCTCCTTGTCCGCCTGTTGCTCCTTGTTGACCTACAGCACCTTGTTCTCCATCAGCACCTTGTTGACCAACAGCACCTGTTGCTCCTTGTTTACCTATAGCTCCTTGTTCACCATCGGCACCTTGAGTTCCTGTACTACCTTGTAATCCTATAGCGCCTTGTTGGCCTATAGCACCTGTTGCCCCTTGTTCACCAATAGCACCTTGTTCACCATCGGCACCCTGAGTTCCTGTTGCTCCTTGTTGTCCTGTTAAACCAGTACTACCTTGGAATCCTATTTTACCTTGGGCACCCGTTGCTCCTTGTTCTCCAACAGCGCCTTGCTCTCCTACAGCTCCTGTTGCACCTTGTTTACCTATAGCACCTTGTTCTCCGCTAGCACCTTGTTGTCCTATAGCACCTGTACTACCTTGTAAACCAATTGCACCCTGTTCTCCGTCAGCACCTTGTGTTCCTGTTGAACCTTGTAATCCAGTAGATCCTTGTAATCCTTTAGCTCCTTGTCCGCCTGTTGCTCCTTGTTGGCCTACAGCTCCAGTTGCACCTTGTAATCCTACAGCTCCTTGTTCACCACTAGCACCTTGCTCTCCAGCAGCACCTTGAGTTCCTGTTGCTCCTTGTTGACCAGTTAATCCTGTTGCACCTTGTTTACCTATAGCACCTTGTTCACCAACTGCACCTTGCTCTCCAGCAGCACCTTGAGTTCCTGTACTACCTTGTAATCCTACGGCACCAGTTGCACCTTGTAAACCTACAGCTCCTTGTTCTCCGTCAGCACCTTGAGTTCCAGTTGAACCTTGTAAACCTGTGGCTCCTTGAGTACCAGTAGCTCCTTGTTCTCCTATAGCGCCTTGTTCACCATTAGCACCTTGAGTACCGGTAGCTCCTTGTTGGCCAGTTAATCCTGTTGCACCTTGATCACCAATTGCTCCTTGTTCACCGTCTGCACCTTGTGTTCCTGTACTACCTTGTAATCCTACGGCACCTGTTGCTCCTTGTTTACCAACAGCTCCTTGTTCTCCTACAGCACCTTGTTGACCTACAGCTCCAGTAGAACCTTGTAATCCTGTAGCTCCTTGTAATCCTGTAGCTCCTTGTTCACCTACTGCTCCTTGTTCTCCGTCTGCTCCTTGGGTTCCTGTTGCTCCTTGTTGCCCAGTTAATCCTGTTGCTCCTTGTTTACCAATTGCTCCCTGTTCTCCAGCAGCACCTTGAGTTCCTGTACTACCTTGTAATCCTGTGGCTCCTTGTAATCCTGTGGCTCCTTGTTCACCTACAGCACCTTGTTCTCCATCGGCACCTTGAGTACCTGTTGCTCCTTGTTGCCCAGTCAAACCAGTTGAGCCTTGTAATCCTACAGCACCTTGTTCACCATCGGCACCTTGAGTACCTGTACTACCTTGTAATCCTGTAGCACCCTGTAATCCTGTTGCACCTTGTTCACCTACAGCACCTTGTTCACCATTAGCACCTTGAGTTCCTGTTGCTCCTTGTTGTCCAGTTAAACCGGTTGCACCTTGATTACCAATAGCTCCTTGTTCACCATCGGCACCTTGTGTTCCTGTACTACCTTGTAATCCCGTTGCGCCTTGTAGACCTGTGGCTCCTTGTTCTCCTACAGCACCTTGTTCTCCGTCAGCACCTTGTTGTCCTACTGCGCCAGTTGAGCCTTGAGCTCCTGTGGATCCTTGAGTACCAACAGCACCTTGTTCTCCAGCAGCACCTTGAGTACCAGTAGCTCCTTGTTGTCCTGTTAAACCAGTACTACCTTGTAATCCTACAGCTCCTTGTTCTCCGTCTGCTCCTTGAGTTCCTGTTGAACCTTGTAAACCTGTGGCTCCTTGTAATCCAGTAGCTCCTTGTTCACCTACAGCACCTTGTTCACCATCGGCACCTTGTGTTCCTGTTGCTCCTTGTTGACCTACAGAACCAGTTGCTCCTTGATTACCAATAGATCCTTGTTCACCGCTTGCACCTTGCTCACCAGCAGCACCTTGAGTTCCTGTTGCTCCTTGTTGTCCTGTTAAACCAGTACTACCTTGTAATCCTACAGCTCCTTGTTCTCCACTAGCACCTTGTTGACCTATTGCCCCTGTTGATCCTTGTTGACCTACAGCTCCTTGTTCACCGCTTGCACCTTGTTCACCAGCAGCACCTTGAGTTCCTGTTGCTCCTTGTTGTCCTGTTAAACCTGTTGCACCTTGATTACCAATAGCACCCTGTTCTCCATCAGCACCTTGTGTTCCTGTTGAACCTTGTAATCCAGTAGATCCTTGTAATCCAGTAGCTCCCTGTTCACCAACTGCTCCTTGTTCCCCACTTGCGCCTTGTTGGCCTATTGCACCCGTTGCACCCTGAGCTCCCGTTGATCCTTGAGTACCAATAGCACCTTGTTCTCCACTAGCACCTTGTTCTCCAGCAGCACCTTGAGTACCTGTAGCACCTTGCTGTCCAGTTAATCCTGTTGCACCTTGATTACCTATAGCTCCTTGTTCACCATCAGCACCTTGAGTTCCTGTACTACCTTGTAATCCAGTAGCACCCTGTAATCCCGTTGCACCTTGTAATCCTACAGCACCTTGTTCTCCATCAGCACCTTGAGTTCCTGTACTACCTTGTAATCCTACGGCACCTGTTGCACCTTGTTTACCAATAGCTCCTTGTTCACCGCTTGCACCTTGTTCGCCATTAGCACCCTGAGTTCCTGTTGCTCCTTGTTGCCCAGTCAAACCAGTTGCACCTTGTAATCCTACAGCTCCTTGTTCTCCACTAGCACCTTGTTGACCTATTGCTCCTGTTGATCCTTGTTGACCTATAGCACCTTGTTCACCGTCTGCTCCTTGAGTTCCAGTAGCTCCTTGTTGTCCTATAGCACCTGTACTACCTTGTAATCCGATAGCTCCTTGTTCTCCATCAGCTCCTTGAGTTCCAGTTGAACCTTGTAATCCTGTTGCTCCCTGTTGACCAATAGCACCACTTGCTCCTTGTAATCCTACAGCTCCTTGTTCTCCGTCTGCTCCTTGAGTTCCTGTTGAACCTTGTAATCCAGTAGCACCCTGTAATCCTGTTGCACCTTGTTCACCTACAGCACCTTGTTCACCATTAGCACCTTGTGTTCCTGTTGCTCCTTGCTGACCAGTTAAACCAGTTGCACCTTGATTACCAATAGCACCTTGTTCTCCGTCTGCCCCTTGCCCACCAGTTGCACCTTGTTGTCCTATTACACCAGTGCTGCCTTGTAATCCGATAGCCCCTTGTTCGCCATTAGCACCTTGAGTACCAGTAGCTCCTTGTTGACCAGTTAATCCTGTTGCACCTTGATTACCAATAGCACCCTGTTCTCCATCAGCACCCTGACTTCCAGTTGAACCTTGTAATCCTGTGGCTCCTTGTAATCCTGTGGCTCCTTGTTGACCTACAGAACCAGTTGCCCCTTGTTGACCTACAGCTCCTTGTTCTCCGTCTGCTCCTTGGGTTCCTGTTGCTCCTTGTTGCCCAGTTAATCCTGTTGCTCCCTGTAAACCAATTGCACCCTGTTCTCCATCAGCTCCTTGTTGACCTACAGCACCAGTTGCTCCTTGGTCTCCATCAGGACCTTTAGTTCCTGATGCTCCTTGTTGTCCGATAGCACCACTTGCTCCTTGTTGGCCTACAGCACCTGTACTACCCTGTAGTCCTATAGCACCTTGTTCTCCGTCTGCTCCTTGAGTTCCTGTTGCTCCTTGTTGTCCTGTTAAACCGGTTGCACCTTGAGTACCTGTTGCGCCTTGATTACCAATTGCGCCTTGTTCTCCGTCTGCACCTTGTGTTCCTGTTGCACCTTGTTGTCCCGTTAAACCACTTGCTCCTTGTAATCCTATAGCACCTTGTTCTCCATCGGCACCTTGGGTTCCTGTACTACCTTGTAATCCTGCTGCTCCCTGAGTTCCTGTTGCTCCTTGTTGTCCTGTTAAACCGGTTGCTCCTTGTTGTCCTACAGCACCTTGTTCTCCATCGGCACCTTGAGTACCTGTTGCTCCTTGTTGTCCGGTTAAACCTGTTGCTCCTTGATTACCAATAGCACCTTGTTCTCCATCAGCACCCTGTGTTCCTGTACTACCTTGTAAACCTGTATCTCCTTGGGCTCCAGTTGAACCTTGTTGACCAGTTACACCAGTAGATCCTTGTTGACCTATAGCTCCTTGTTCTCCGTCTGCTCCTTGAGTTCCTGTTGCTCCCTGTTGCCCAGTTAATCCTGTTGCTCCCTGTTGTCCTACGGCACCGCTTGCTCCTTGGCCACCTATTGTACCTGTTGCTCCTTGATTACCTATAGCTCCTTGTTCTCCGTCAGCTCCTTGTGTTCCTGTTGCTCCTTGTTGGCCAATAGCACCACTTGCTCCCTGTAATCCAATAGCTCCTTGTTCACCATCAGCACCTTGAGTTCCAGTAGCTCCTTGTTGTCCTGTTAAACCAGTACTACCTTGTAAACCAATTGCACCTTGTTCTCCATCAGCTCCTTGTTGACCTACAGCACCAGTAGCTCCTTGTTGCCCAGTTAAACCGCTTGCTCCTTGTAATCCTATAGCACCTTGTTCTCCATCGGCACCTTGAGTTCCTGTGGCTCCTTGTTGTCCAGTTAATCCACTTGCTCCTTGTAATCCAACAGCTCCTTGTTCACCTATAGCACCTGTTGCACCTTGGTTACCAATAGCACCACTTGCTCCTTGTTGACCAATAGCGCCACTTGCTCCTTGTTGACCAATAGCTCCTTGTTCTCCATCGGCACCTTGAGTACCAGTAGCTCCTTGTTGACCAGTTAATCCTGTTGCACCTTGATTACCAATAGCACCAGTTGCTCCTTGATTACCAATAGCACCCTGTTCTCCATCAGCACCCTGAGTACCCGTTGCTCCTTGATTACCAATAGCACCACTTGCTCCTTGTTGACCTACAGCTCCACTTGCTCCTTGTTGTCCTACAGCACCAGTTGAACCAGTAAATCCAGTTGATCCTTGATTACCTACAGAACCGGTTGCTCCTTGTTCACCAACTGCTCCTTGTTCTCCAGCAGCGCCCTGTGTTCCAGTTGCTCCTTGCTGACCAGTTAATCCAGTTGCACCTTGATTACCAATAGCTCCTGTAGATCCTTGTTGACCTACAGCTCCTTGCTCACCGTCCGCACCCTGCGTTCCTGTGGCTCCTTGTTGTCCAGTTAATCCACTTGCTCCTTGTTGACCTACAGCTCCACTTGCTCCTTGTTGCCCTATAGCACCTTGTTCTCCATCGGCACCTTGAGTTCCTGTTGCTCCTTGTTGTCCTGTTAAACCTGTTGCACCTTGGTTACCAATTGCTCCACTTGCTCCTTGGCCACCTATTGTACCTGTTGCCCCTTGGCCACCTATTGTACCTGTGGCTCCTTGTTGTCCAGTTAATCCACTTGCTCCTTGTTGACCTATAGCTCCTTGTTCACCGTCTGCTCCTTGAGTACCTGTTGCTCCTTGTTGTCCTGTTAAACCTGTTGCTCCTTGTTGACCGGTTAAACCTGTTGACCCTTGTGTACCAGTAGCACCTTGTGTTCCTCTAAATCCTTGTTGGCCTGTTGCTCCTTGTTGACCTATAGCACCACTTGCTCCTTGTTGGCCAATGGCTCCACTTGCTCCTTGTTGACCAATGGCTCCACTTGCTCCTTGTTGACCAATGGCTCCAGTGGATCCTGTAAATCCAGTTGATCCTTGATTACCTATTTCACCTTGAGTACCTGTTGCTCCTTGTTGACCAATAGCTCCACTTGCTCCCTGTTGACCTATAGCACCACTTGCTCCTTGTTGACCTATAGCACCACTTGCTCCTTGTTGGCCAATAGCACCAGTTGAACCAGTAAATCCAGTTGACCCCTGTTCACCATTAGCACCTTGAGTCCCAGTAGCACCTTGTTGACCAATAGCACCACTTGCTCCTTGTTGACCAATAGCGCCACTTGCTCCTTGTTGACCAATAGCTCCACTTGCTCCTTGTTGACCAATAGCTCCAGTTGAACCTATAAATCCAGTGGAACCTGTAGCACCTCCACCTCCACCTGATCCTGTTGCTCCAGTAAATCCAGTAGAACCTATTCCAGTTGCACCAATAAATCCAGTAGCACCAACTCCTCCTCCACCAGTACCTGTAGTACCGACATATCTAAAACCATTAATATATAAATCTAATCCACCTGGATAAAGTCCACTTGAATTATTCTGTATTGCGGTTACTAAATCATCAGCAAGGAATAATAACCCCATGTCATAATTATATACCCATCCTACAAATCCACTACCGGAATCTTGTTCTGCTGATGTAAATATTTGAGCAAAAGTTCCTGCTGCTCCAGATGGATCACCACTCCATAAGGTTACTTTATATCCATCTGATGGTGCACCTGTTGATTGTGGTTTTGACGGAGGAGATATCCAGTTTAATAAAGGACCTGATGATGGAGTATTATAAGTATTATAAACTATCCAGGAATTATTCTTACCAGTTTGTATTACTGTTAATCTTTTTGCAGATGCAGCAGCTGAAAGATCCTGTATATTAGTAGGATCGGCTGAAGCATTTGATACCGCATCAGAAAGAACATTAGCGGTAGGAATTAAATTATAATTAGTTAATATTCTCTCAGGCAAAACTTTAGGATCAAAAGCCTTCCACGACTCATACCATCTTGATCCGGTATTCGCATCAATAACCCCTCCGGCTTGAACCTTAAAAGTTAATTTATTTACATCATTTGTACTAAATCCCATTTCTGATTATTCTCTTTTTATATTTATTCTTACCCATTAACAATAGTTCCATTTGCATAAACTATATTAGCTACTATTTGATCAATCCTAATTGCTGAGTTTACAATTTGTACTTCTATATAAAACCCTTCAGTGGCATCAAATCCACCAAACGTACCTGCAATGGTATTACTATTTGTTAAAGTTGTTCTACATGCAGCTGATGCTGTATCAATTCCACTAGGTGGATCTAATATTGTTGTAAACGGCGCAGAGCCATGCAATGATAATGGTATTGCACTATAACCAATATTACCAGCGCCTGATCCTTCATTAGCTTTTCTTATGTATACTTTAATATCTTCATTTACCAAATCATTAAAGAATGTAGAACCTAATGGATCACCAGAAAATTCTAATTCAAAAGATGCAATAGCATCTGTTAAACTTCCTGTTGTTTTCATTAACCTATGATAAGTAGATGTTACTTGGTAACTTGCTCCACTATAATCAGGATTACTTGTAGTCTTATCTGGTTTATATGGAGTTAATGAACCGGTTGCACTAGCATACTGTGGACTGTTTCCATTATCTTTAAAGAATATGCTTGGCTGAATTATATTACTCCCTACTGTACATGCTTGGCAAAATGGTGAAGAAGATCCAGTTTGATTTGTTAATCCACTACCTGTTAATGTTGCAGTTGGAACAAATGCTGTATAAGTTCCTGTTCTTTCTAATCTATATTGTTCATCATCAAACCTTTCTCTTAGTAAAGTTGAATTACTAATTTCAGCATATGTATCTATTAATATAGCAGCATTACTTGAATTAACAGTATTTCCTGAATTCCATGGGTCGTATACCTGTCCTGATACAGTTGCAGTATTATTTCTAAATCTAAAATTACTATTATTTATAGCCCAACTATTATAATCAAATGCTACATCCGATGCATTATAAAAATCTGGCCAATCCACTCCAGTAAATGTACCTACAGATGGACCCCATGCTTCAAGTTGTAAAGTAGGTAATCCATAATTAGTTCCTATTGCTCTAAAGTTCCAATCATCATCACCACCTCTACCTTGTGTATTTGCATTAAAGTTATCTATATCAGAAACATCTAGTTCAAATTGTGAACCATTACCTGAAGTTATTGTATAATACTGAACACCACTTAAATATTTAGTAATAATGTTAGCAGGAGTTGAAGATTCTACTATTGTAGTTGTACCATTAATAGATGGTGTAGAAGGATTAGAATCAAAAAATACATCATTAGTTTCACCATTATAAGATGTTGATGAATTTCCGTTAGGCCCAAAATATGAATATACACCACCACCATCTGTGGCAGTATCAGTTGTCATAACTATTCCAACATGATAACGACCACCGTCTAAACCGTTTGCAGTAAGAATAGTTCCAGCATCTATTACTATTGAAACGTCAGCAGAAAATTTAGTTGGTAAATCGGCTGCGTAATTTGATATTGCAAGTGTTATACCTGTTCCATTTGTAAAGGTTTGGGTTTGGTATATTGCATTAGTTGCAGAAGTATCTAAAGTACCACCTGTTAATACAGATGTACCATTAGCATCATATACATTAATCACGAATTTTGCATCGCCCGTTGCGTCTGCACTAAAACCAGTACATGAAGCAACTGTATCATATTGAATTCTTCCTGTTGTTACTGGTGATTCATAAGATGCTTTAGCTAATGTTTGCCATACATTATTAGGAGCTGATCCAGTTTTAAAAGGATTTCCTTCCGTTGTTGGTTTACTTATTCTTGGGGTATCACCAAAAGGATATAAGTTAGCATCCATAGTTGCATTATTTGTTCCATCGGTTGTATTAAAGTGTGATAAAAATGTAGGTGTTGGTATATAGACATTTACTTGGCCCGGTGTTCCACTATCTTCTGCTAATACATCTGTACCTACAAAATTCATTATAGTATAACCTGTTGCTCCTACTTGTACCCCTTCATCTTTTACAATAAGAACACCACCTGCACCTGTTGCACCTATAAATCCTGTTGAACCAATAGCACCTGTTGCCCCAATTCCAGTTGAACCAGTAAAGCCAGTTGCACCAATTCCGGTAGAACCTATAAAACCAGTTGAGCCAATTCCTGTTGCACCTATAAATCCAGTTGAACCAGTAAATCCAGTTGCACCGATTCCACCCGCTCCTGTTGAACCTATAAATCCTGTTGAACCAGTAAATCCAGTTGCACCAATTCCTCCTACTCCCGTCGCGCCTATTCCTGTTGAACCTATAAATCCTGTTGAACCAGTAAATCCAGTTGCACCAATTCCTCCTACTCCCGTCGCGCCTATTCCTGTTGCCCCAATAAATCCAGTTGAACCAATAGAACCGGTTGCTCCTACTCCCGTTGACCCAGTAAAACCAGTTGAACCAATTCCAGTAGAACCTATAAAACCAGTTGAGCCATTAAATCCTGTTGAACCTATAAATCCAGTTGCACCAGTAAAACCAGCACCAGTTGCACCGATACTACCTTTTGATCCTTGATTACCAGTTGCACCAGTAAGACCTGCGCCGGTTGCACCAATATTACCAAACCCAGTTGCACCAATAAACCCTGTTGATCCAATTCCAGTTGCACCAATATTGCCAAACCCAGTTGCACCAATATTACCTATAGTCCCTTGCGCACCAGTGGCACCAATTCCTGTTGCACCAGTAAAACCAAACCCAGTTGCACCATCATTACCTATAGTCCCTTGCGCACCAGTGGCACCAATTCCTGTTGCACCAGTAAAACCAAAACCAGTAGCTCCATCATTACCTATGGATCCTTGATTACCAGTTGCACCGGTAAGGCCAGTTGCACCAGAGCCCGTTGCACCTATAAGACCAGTTGCGCCAATTCCACCTGCACCAGTTGCACCGATACTACCTACAGTCCCTTGAGCACCTGTGGCTCCAGGAAAACCACTCCCAATAGCAGGAGCCCAAGTATTATCACCTCTTAAATATGTATTTCTACTTGGAGTACCTGTTGCATTTAATGCACTAGTGATATTTGGAGATACACTAGGATTGCCTGTAATGGTGGTATTAATAAATTGAGTATTACCAGAACTTATACTTTGTACTGTTCCACTACCACCACCAGAAGAATTAATTGTAATAGTTGTTCCTGATGGTGTTATTACTTCTGAAAGTATAATGTTAGTTCCACCAACGAGTGTTGGGTTATATGTAGCATCTATTAAATCACCTAATGTTAATTGTGTGATAAGGTCTCCGGCTTCAAATAATTGCTTTAATTGATACTTAGGTAATACGGCCATAGCAGTTGATAGTCTTTGTTTTATTTATCAACCCTTCATGATATTTAAAAACTTGTCGAATGATACTAGGTGCGTCTTCTTCTTTTTCTTCTTTTTCTTCTTAATAGGCTCAAGTAAATCACCGCTTCCGGTTTTTTGGCTACTAAAAGAATTTGCAGAACCTGGATTTCCAGGAAGTGTAGCATTACCCATACTCTGAACATTCATATTCGGATTAAGGTTTACTGTACCGGACTCGTTTTCTCCTATCTTGTTAGGTATTTCTTTTTCGTCAGTTTTAACAAAATCTTCTAATGTTTTAACTGGCAATTTTGACAACTCTTTAACCTCATCTGAAACATCAGAGGACTTAAGTTCTCTTTTTTTATATTGTAATGCTAATGCAAAAAATCTTCTTTGCGCTTTTGATTGAGCTGGCATTATTTAATATTCTTTTTTAAGAATGTTGTACAAAAATTTAATAATTCTTTTCTTGCTGGAGCAATGTCACTCTTTTCTGTTGCAGGACCACTTTTCCATTCTATCCAACCTTCTACTATTTCTTCTAATCCTTCTTCAAGACCACGCATAAGTTCAATATACTCTTCATTAAGTTTACTTTCATTATAACTAACAATATCAGAATATTCAATTTCATGTTCTCCACCATCTTGGTCTAATGCAAAAATAGTTTTATCTCCCCACATCGAATCATTATCATCATTACCATTACCAAATGCATAAATAACATATTCTTCACCATTACCTAGTTGAATCATACCATCATCTTTTTTCATTTTTTTCATTAATGATTTTTTATTAAACTTTGCTTCATTAATTAATTCTACTTTAACCATAGAACTATTTAAACCTTCCTCAATGAATTCTGCTAAATCTGGATCAGCCCAGCCATTGTCTGATGCTAATACTTTTTCAAGATCTTTTCTATCTCCTGTTAATTCAACCACAGGGAACCCGGCAGCACCGTTAGGATCAACAACTTTCATTGTAACCTTATGTTTCTTAAGTAATCTTTTTAAATTCTGAGCTTTTGGATCTATTGCATCTACTATAACATATTCTTCGTTAATTGAAAAGTCTGTTAGTGATTTTAAATTTTTCATATTTTCATTTTCTTTTATTGGTTGCATTATAGTTTGTAGTGGTTTATAAAACTTATGTATACTTTTAGGAGTCATTTTCTTAAAAGTCTTTTCATCATCTATCTTTAATGCATTCCTAACCTTAGATGCTGAAATATTTTCATCACCTCTTTTTATTTCAAAACCTTTAAAACTCGGATCAACTCCTAATTCATCTCTATATGATTGTTTATTAATCATGGCACCATAAGATTTTTTTCTATCAGTACCATAACCCCACATCATAGGTTCATATGCTGGTCTTGCTGCTGCAAACATTGTATCAATTGCACCATTAGGAACTACAATACTTGCTTCCAAAAATGGATATTGCTTTTTCATTTTAGCAAACATAGCTTGTTGCATATCTTCATCAAATGGTCTTTTCTCTGGATCTGCTTTACCACCTCTTACCATATAAACAACAACAGGTAAACCGTTTTCTTTATACATCTTTTCAAATACTTTAACATGGCCTAATGTAAAAGGTTGAAATCTACCAACAAACATGTTTACTGGTTTTTTACCTTTTTCTTTATGAGGTACATTTAAAGCTTCATTAAGTACTGTGGTTTTATTCTTTACTCTCAATCCATAAGGTGAAAGTGAAAAAGTTTTTATTCCTGCCTGATCTTCACTAATATTAAATAAAGTTTTATTTCTACCTAACCATCTTTTGTTAGCTCTAAGCTCTGAGAGAATTCTAGACATTTCTTCTTCAGTAATATGACCATCTGAAATAGCATCTAAAATGACACTTCTGATTCTAGCATTTGTAGATACATTCTTAGCAGGATATGCCTCGGTGTATCTTCTCTTTACTACAATCTTTTTTTCATTTAAGAAATTATTTAAATCATTTAAATTATCCATACCTTATATATTTACTTTGCAATTTTAAACCTGTTAGTCTCTGGATCAAAATCTGCATGTTTTAGGTTTGCTGCATAAACTGCATTAGGCCTTGGTATGTTTGTACCATCTGGACCTTTACCTTTTGCAAACTTAAAACCTGGGTTTGGTTGAGGTTTCATTAATGATGCATTTGTTACACCATCAGTTATATGTACACCACCATCTTTCTTTGATGTAGATACATTTATATTACCATAAGACTGTTCTTCTAAATCTCCATTATGAATTTCTGCAACTAAAAGGCATGCTTTGCAATGTCCAGTTAATGCATCTTTCATATATGGTGGAAACGGGCCTCTCCCTTTTTTCTCCCATTCTTTGAGAGTATCATCTGCCCACTGTTCTGGTGATCTGTCACCGTACTTAAGTGGTAATTTATCTTTATCTATAATTCCATTTTCTACTGCCCAATCTTCTTGTTTATCTAATTCTTCATTACCTTTTTTAATTGTATCAGATGTAGTAGGCTCAGATAAAGTTCCCATAAAATTATTATGATTATCTGCTAGAGAATCTAATCTATTTCCAGTTTCCTTATTATAAAATTCTGACTCACCTATTTTATTTTTTAACGCAGATGCAGCACCACCATCTTTCTTTACAGATATACCACCCATGGTTTCGAGATTAACAGCTAAACCTAATCCTTGCATTGCAACCTTACTTGCATATTCAGGATCATCCGGATCTAAGTCAACATCACCACCTAAACATATAACATCAGCCACTGGAAAATTTTCACCAGCAGGAAGTTCAGTTCGGTATCCTCTTTTATTCATTGACATATAAGCAAAAGATTCAGCTAAGTCAGCACTACCTTTTCTTATAGATTCAACATCATCCATTTTTCTTAGTACTTCAATAGTAGCATTATCAAAATCTTCAACAGATTCAATATTACTTAATTTTTCAATATCTGCTAAAACTTCTTTTTCTTTAGGTGTAGGATTATCTCCAATTAAGTCTTTCATTTTATCATGAATTACTTTAGGATATTCCTTTTGTATTTTTTCTGAACGTTCCTTCTGTGGTAAGTCATTTAAACCTGGAACAGTTTCAATCATCTCTACCTCATTTAGCTTTTCCCACTTTCCTAAATTTTTATTATGTCTATCGATTGCTCTATTTGTTCTATTAACTAGCCTACTTACTTCTTTGTCATTTAAATCAGGATTTTGTTGTTTAAATGCTTCGGTTAATCTTTCTGTTAATTTTTCTTGGTCTGGTTTTTTGAGTCGTTTAATCTTTGTAGATCCCATAGTGATTTCTTCAATTTCACCACTCTCATTTTTACTAACCTTAACTTCTGGTTTGTATGTTTTGCCTCCAGATATTTTATTAGGATTAATATCTTTTCCGGAAATCTTTGGCTTAATTCCACCATCAACTGTAGATGCTGAAGTAATCTCTAATCCTAAGTCAGTTAATTCTTTTACAGCAGCACCGTCTTTATCTGAAAGATCCATAACTTTTTCTCTACCACCTTGTCTGAATTCTCCAGGTGTATTGGATGCAAAGTATATTTTTAATTTACCTTTGGAATCACTAAGTCTTGCATACTTGCCTACCATTTCAGCTTCATCTTTTGAAAGCTTTTCCCCACTTAATACCTTTTCAAAACCACCTTCAAACTTTTCTCTATCTTCTACTGGAGAAAATGCAATTCTATCAAAGTCCTTTTTTATATTTTCTACTCTTGCTGCTGTAAACTTTTTATTTAAAGAATCTGATAAACCTGCTTCTGTTTCTTCCGTAGCTTCTTTATCCCCAATAGCCTCTTTTGCTTTTTTGTATACAGCAGTATTTTTATCATAGCCAATTGCAGAAGAAATCTTTATCTTTCTTCCAGTTTCAGGATTCTCAATTTTCTGATCCATTACATCCGCCTCTATAACAACCTTTCCTAGATTAATAAAATCGTTATAGTTTAAAACTTTTTCTTCAACAACTAATTCTTCTAGATCTTTGTGATTAACTTCTTCGGCTACTTTGTTATTTAAGTATTCTTCAAATGTTGTAAATTCTTTAGAAGTTTCTTTATTAATGCTATCACTTATTTTAGAAACCATTTTATTAAAATCATCAATTACAGATGCTGTCATTACTGCACCTATTCTATTAGGATTGCGTTTCTTTCTTAAAGATCCTAACATTATTTTATATAAGTTCTTTAATGAGTCTGATTTTTGTAAAATTTCTTTAGTCCTATTATTTTTAATTAAATCCAAATTTACATCAAACTCTGGGCCTTTTGCAAAGTCTGCTTTTTGAATATCTAATTTTTGTAAATCATTTCCTCTTTTTGTTGTATAATCATTAAATAAGTTGTTTACTAATTCAACGTATCTTTCTTGTGGTGTATTCATTAATAGTTCACCTGATCTCAATCCTCTTTCTTCTATAAAAGCTAAAATATCTAATAAAAGAATTTCATTAATATCCGCAGGAGCTCTTCTTAAATCTACAGGCTCCTTGTCTTTCATTAACATTTGAGTATAAGGATCAATCATTTTAGCTGTAAATGTTTGATTTGTACCTGGCCTGTAAAATTTAAAGATAATAGAATCAATAGGTTTATCTAAATCATTTTGTAAAGTAGTTTTATTGATAGTAGGATTTAAACAACCAATTAGATATTTTGCAAATGAACTTGTACCAAACACTTCCATTTGATCTTCTCTTGGTGTAGAAAGAAATTCTCTAATCTTTCTTTTTTGTTCTTCTTTTAAATATCCACTGAATATTGGAATAAGTGGAGTAACTTGGAATGCAGAAGCCCAATCTCTTAATACTCTAGGGTCTTCAATTACTTTAGCAATTTTACCCTTAGGGTTCTTTACTTGAATATGAGTTAAGATTAAATTATTATCAGGAAGATTATCATATTTGATAGCTCCTGGTTGATTATGAACAAAGTACTGAAAGCAAAATCTCCAATGATCTGGCAAATCTTGTATATGTCCTTCTGTTTGTTTAAGTATGTATTGGATTGCCGGTTCATAATACATCATTAGTGTTCGGTCCACTATATTGATAGGCATTTTGCTATTGCCTTTAAAAAATTGTATTTGGTCTCCATGCTTCTCAAATGCAAAAGACGACCCGGATAGTTTTTCAGTCACTAGTAAATAATCTTTAAAAAGATCATCTACAAATTGTTGTCCTACTTCTTTATATATGTTTGTTAACTCTTTCATTATTAGTTTTTAGTTATACTTATTATATATTAGAATTAGTAAAAGTTTAGACAAAAAAAAGATGAGTCATTAGCTCACCTTTAATACACTTTAATTATATGATTGATATATTAATCTAAAGAACCGTGATCTCCTCTGCTCATTGCTTTACCGAACTTATCATGACCTTTAGTTCTAAATTGAATATACACTGCATCATTAACTTCTTTATCTCCACTTAATACTCCATAATATGATCTGATGCCATACTTAGTTATAGCATCTCCACCTTTTTTAAATTCTTTTGTCATATCTTTAATGATCTTAATGATTTTATTTTTGACACTGGAATTAATTGGACCTTTGAATGTTTTATTCTCTGGATTAAATGCTATTGTTTGTACAGGAATTTTAATAGATTCTAAAGTTTCAGGTAAATCTTTAATATGTTTAATAAATTCATTCATATTAGATGTACTACCTTGAAAAGAAGAAACTTTCTTTTTTCCATTTATAAAAGTTCCTTCATATTCAAACTTTTCATTTATAAATTGGTTATAGTTTTGCATGTTGTTTTAATTTATTATATAAATATAATCAATTTAATTGGGATAAAAAAATTATTTCTATACTTTTTTAGAAAGTTATTAACAACTATCTACCAAATTTAATTATACCCATTAATTGATTAATTGCAGCAAAGGTACCAGTTAGCTTATAGATCTTACCTTTATATTTAAATACAATACCTTCAGTTGGAAATATTGATTCAATGCCACCAATACGACTTAGTCTTGCAAGTTCAGCTTCAACCTTTTTAATTTGTTGTACACCGCCTGTCTTTTTAATCTTACTTGCTTGAGTTTCAATTTCTTTTCTTAGTCTTTGTGCTTCACCAGATGGATTAGCAGCTAAGAAGTTAGAAGCATTTTTCATAATGATAGAACCGAGCTCTAAAAATAAATCTTCAAAAGGTCTAATGTTTTCTTTATACTTTTTAGCAACATCCTCTTTATCAAACTTTTTAACTAATGCAGCTTCTTTAGGTCCAACCTGTTTAGCTAAAGATCTCATATTTAAACTCTTTTTGTCACCGTATGCCCATCTTCTAAGTAAACCTTCTTTAACATCTTGAGATAATGTTGGAAATTCTTTATCTATTAATTCTCTCCACCACATTTCATGATATCTTGAAACTTCATCACCGTCGTTTAAACCATATCTTTTTTCTAAAGCATTAACTTGATTAATAAATCTTTTCTTATTTGCAGTAAAATCTAAATCTCTTTGTAATTGAATTACTTTAGGAGGTATAATTTTAAATGTTTTACCAATATCAGATTTTACCTTTTGAAGTATACTTGTTATTTCTTTAGCAGGCTTATTGTTTGTACCTATGATATTACCTTTACCATCTGTTTCTTTTATTCCATGAAATTGTATAACATCAGTATCATAATGAATAACATTTGGATTTAATGAATAGATTAATTCCATATTCATAAAATCTTTTCCATTCTTAAAATACTTTTCTTGATCTGCTGGAGAAAGCTTACTTAATAATTTATCTAAATCTTTAGCCGCAAAGATATAGGTATCTTCAACTAATTTTGATGCATGACCAGTAAACATACCAATAATACCATTAAGATCTAGAGGGTTTGCCATTTGTCCTTTATTTCTAGCAAATTTTACTTTACCACCCTGCATAGTTACAAATAGATTTTGCCCGTCGGTCTTTTCAGTAGGATCTTCTTCAAAGTTTAATTGGCCTCTAAGACCAGCATCAACCATTGCCTTAAAATCACCAAAGGTTAAATCTTTATCATCAAATGGATGCTGCATATGACCAGCTGCACCACCTTCAAACAAAAACGGCTGACTTTTGTCAGTCAGCCATTCTTCAAACAATTTTATATGTTTCATAGTTTATTAAAATAAAATTTCCTCACCTGCCAATTCAGTAAATTTAACTCTAGCTTTTTGTAATGAAGCTTTTAAATCATTAAAAGATTGTCCATTATCATCAACATAAGTAGCACTAATAATATATTTGAATTTTTTAGATTTTACTAGTTTTTCAATTTCTTTAGCATTTGGCATATCATCCATATCTACTTGGCCAATTTCCTCTGCATCATACTCTTGAGCTATCTTGTCTCCTTTACCTTCATTTAAAGATTCGTTTACAAATTCCGAAAACTTTTTTATATTACTCATATCTTTAGTTTTTTATTTAAGGTTTCCTCTAGAATCAACTGCAGCATATGCATAACTATTTTCTTGATTAATATCTTGTACTATAATTATTTTTACGTCTCCTAACATTCCTTTATAAGCACCTGTGTATGGTGTTGGATTCATTCCTTTTCCTCTATCATTTCCAAGAAAGTTAGAACTTTTCATTTGAGGCGTAACAATATCATACAATTCATCCTCATTTGGAGTAGAGGCAATAAATCCCATATCAGCAATAGATCTTACTCCTAGATATTTTAAAGCTGGTTTATAATTTTTATTAACATCAGCTACTGTCATCTCTGAACCATCAGCATTTTGAATATCATTACCAATATAAGCAAACATATCTTTGAGGCTGTCATAAGGACCGCTCTCAACCCAAGATGGTAATTCACCTTCATTAAGTGATTCATTTACAAATTCTGAAAACTTTTTTATATTACTCATAATTTTGTTTTTATAATTTATATTGTTTTGTTATGATCCCATAGTAGATTGTAAAGCTCCAACCATTGCTCCATAGTCTTCACCATATTTATCAATTAAACCATCAGCAGTTTCAGTTGCTTTAGTTTCATCAAAATCAGCTCCGAATGCATCCTTTAACATTTTCATTGCATACTCTTTAAATTGATCAGCTGATTTAATTTCTGCTTCATGTAGTTTACCTATTTTATTAGCAGCAAGCTTTCTGAATTTTTCTGCAATTGAATCATCAGGTAATACTTCTTCTTCTTCCTTTACGATTTCAGTACCGTCAGCTTTATCATCTGCTTCACCTTTAACTACATCAGTAATTTTTTGGTCAGGAGTAATTAGTTCTTTACCTTTACCTTCAACAGATTTAGGCTTACCCATATCCATCATATCTCCGGCAATACCGGCAGCAGTTTCTGGTCCATCACCTTTAATTACAGGAATTGCTATACCATCATCTCCAGCTTCTTCATCTTTAATTTCATCGCCTTCAACTTTAGTAATTACTTCACCTACAGCTTCTTCAACGGATTCATCTTTTTCATCTTCATCTTCGAAATCCTCGCCGTCATGAGTTTTAGATTTATCACCTTTGTTTCCACCTAATACAACATCATCATACTTTTCATTTGCAGATTCATCTTTTTCATCATCATCTTCGAAATCTTCACCATCATGAGTTTTTGATTTGTCGCCTTTGTTTCCACCTAGTACAACATCATCATACTTTTCATTTGCAGATTCTTCTTTCTTATCATCTTCATCCTCATCTTCAAAATCTTCACCATCATGAGTTTTAGACTTGTCATCTTTATTTCCACCAAATACAACTCTATCATAAGCTTCATTTACAAATGTTGAAAAATTCATAATAGAAGATTCATTCTTTTCTTCCTCTTCTTTATCATATTCAACATCTTTCTTTAAAGCATCGATTTGTTTATCATCAGATTTTACAGCTCCTTTATAATGGTCTGCTTTTTCTTTATCATCTTCAGAATCAACCTTCTTATCTCCTTTATCTTCTAATTCATCACCTTTCTTTTCATCGTCTTTGCCTTCTTCTTCATCGTCTTCATTAACTTTTGCTTCAGCAAGAGGATCAGCAGACGCTGCTACAGGAACAGCATAATCTTCTGGCTCTTCATCATCATCATGATAAGAAATGTTTTTATTAATAGTTTCTTCTTTTTCTTTAATGAAATCTTCAAAGGCCATTATTCTTCTAGTAGCTTTTGGAGTTTCTTCTTCTTCTGAAGCAACCTCAACTCCATCCTCATCTTCAACCTCATCGGCTTCAGCTGGAACTTCTGCTGTAATTTCTTGATCCTTAGAAACTTCTTCTCCTTCTTTATCTTCTAAAGATTTAGTTTTACCTATAGATAATACTTCATCTTCGATATCCTCAGCTCTATCTTCTTCTACTTCTTCTTCAGCTACTTCAGAATCAGAATCAACAACATCCTCGTCTCCTTCTTTATCTTTAGTACCTTCTAATGATTTTGGTTTACCTTTGGCTTTCATTTCATCTTCAATATCTTCAGCTCTATCTTCTTCGAGTTCATCCTCAGATATATCATTACTTTTTGCAAATGTCTTAGACATTGCTTCGAGTTTAGAAAGTAGATCTTTCTCCTTTTTTAACTCTTCTATACTGTCAAAACCAATCTTTTTGATCAATTCATCAACAGCTTCTTTTGTTACTTTTGCTGACTCAGTGATCGGTTGATCTTTTGCAGTCATTGCAGAAA
>Ga0209337_1000943_pt1 | contig 22663 bp, 35 predicted proteins | sample LinPmetageLP53_FD_184044 | JGI IMG/M metagenome (GOLD analysis project Ga0209337, IMG submission 184044) | Marine viral communities from the Pacific Ocean - LP-53 (SPAdes) (version 2) | ecosystem: Environmental > Aquatic > Marine > Oceanic | place: Pacific Ocean | collected 2010-02-08 | reverse complement strand
TAAAGTCAATAACAATTCCAGAAGGTGTAACAACAATAGGTAACGATACATTTGCTTGGTGCAGCGGATTAACGGAAATAACAATTCCAGAAAGTGTAACCACAATAGGTAATGACGCATTTTATGGATGCCCAGACCATATAAAAGAAAAAATAAAAGATTGGAAACGATTGAATGGGTAATTTTGTAGGTTCAATGCCATCAAACAATTTAGAAATAGTTAAAGCTAAGGTAGCGCATAACCCATTTAATTTTTCAAATTACAAAGTAGTCCCTGCTAGTTATAGATCTAACAAAGAGGTGTATTCCATAGCGGTAAAGGGTTACCCATCGAATATAATGCACATTCCCCTATCAGCTTTAGAAAAAGATAAGGAGATCTGTTATACAGCGTTAAGATTAGATAAATCTGTAATTAGCGACATTAATTTTAACCTAAGTTTTCTTTCAGAATTAAAGGCTATTAGTTTATTTGAAGATAAATATGAATAAGAAAGATCTAGCACATTTGCTTAAAACTAATGTAAAAAAATTCAACGAACTTAGACCTGAGGGAGAAATAAATCTTTGCGGTGCTGATTCTAATAGTAGCTTTAAAAACCATAATTTATCAGGTTGTAACCTTAGGCATGCAAATCTAAGAAAAAGCAATTTTATTGAGACTAAGTTAAAAAATAGTGATTTATCACGTACTATATTAGATCAAGCAAAGTTTCAAAGATCTAATTTACGTGGTTCAAAAATATATTATTCTAGTGCACAAAAAACTGACTTTAACTCTTGCGACCTGTCAAACTGCGATTTTGCCGAAAGTAATTTAAGTGGAGCTGGACTTTCTAATACCGTTTTAGATAATAGTTATTTCATAGACACTAATTTATCAATGGGTTATTTATCAAACGCAACTGCAAATAATACTGATTTTTCTGGTAGTAATTTATCACATAGAACAATAAATAATAGCACTTTTATTGATTGTATTTTAGATAAAGTAAATATGATTGTGTGTAGGGCGGAAGATACTACTTTTAGTAAATCTAGTTTAAAACAAATAGATTTAAAACGTAGTATTTTTAATAAATCTAGATTTGATAAATTAAATTTAGAAAGGTCTAATTTAGTATTTTATAAATCCTTAAAATGTAGATATATAAAAATTAATTTTGCTGATAGTACCTTTAACAACGCGCATTTTATAGATTGTGTATTTGATCGCTCGTTTTTTAGTGAATGTTATTTGGATAGCAGTGTTTTTATTAATTCCAATTTTCATGATTGTGATTTGTTAGGATCTCGTTTAAATGGCTGTGTTTTCTTTAATTGCGATTTAAAAAAAAGCAATTTTCATAAAACTGTTTTAAATGACTGCATATTTAATAACTGTAATTTAGATGATGCTAAATTAACTAATAGTATTTTAAACAACACAACTATTTTATGAAAAACAAACGAACGTTATTTAATTGTAAAATATAAATGATATACGTTTGCGTAGTTTTTAATATATTGTTAAAATATAGATATATATAACGTTAGTTTTTAATATTGTAATAATTTAGGGTAAAAATGACTAAAATAATAGGATATTGTCGAGTTTCGACAGATAAACAATCAACAGACATACAGCGACAAATAATCTTAGATTACTGTCACATGAATGATCTAAAACTTACAGAAATTATTGAGAAAGTAGTTAGCAGTCAATTAGACCGAAAATATAGATTAATTGACGAGGCAATCGAAAAACTAGATAAAGGTGATATATTAATCGTTTACTCATTAGACCGTATTGGAAGGAGCACTATAGAGACACTCCGAATCTTAGAGGATTTAAAGTCTAAAGGTATAAGAATTATAATTATTAAGGACCGTATAGATATTGATCCTAATAAATCTGACCCTACCACTACTATGCTTATATCAATGCTTAGTGCCTTTGCTGAATTTGAGCGTAGTCTTATATCTGAACGTACAAAAGCAGGTCTAAAAAAAGTAAGAGATTCTGGGCGTAAGCTTGGTAGGCCATATGGTTCCAAAAATAAAAAATCAAAGTATCATCAAGACAAAGACAGAATAATTGAGCTTATTGAGCTAGGTTTAAGTTATAATAAGGTGTGTGGGCATTTAGGGTATGGTACAGCACAAGGCGTCTTCCATTATTACAAGGCGATTAAAGATGAACAAAGCAGACTACCTCAAACAGATACCTGAATCAGCAATACTAAATAACTGTTTATACTACCTTAGACAAAAAGGTTATACAGTCTGGCGCAATAATACTGGTGCTAGTAAATATCAGAATAAAGACGGATCTTGGCGTACTGTTAAGTTTGGAGTTAAGGGACAGCCAGATATTATAGGCTTTACAGACAATGGCAAATTTATATTTTGGGAATGTAAACGTCATGGTAAAAAGCCTACTAGAGACCAATTAGAGTTTATAAATAATGCACTAGAGAGTGGTGCTATAGGGGGTTGGGGTACAGATGAAGATTGTTTTAATTATTTTTAAGCTATACCACCAACTAAAATTTTTAATTTAGTTAATTGAACACCATCTTTAAACATTTTTATGTGATGATTTCTATCAGGGTCTTCTAAAATAATTTTTAAATATATATCGTATTCACCTACAGCAATAGCCATATCTGCTACAAGTGGCGAAATTGTTAAACGGTCCTTGCCTTGATGTCTTGAATAAGCGATACGTGCTGGATCATCTGTCATTTGTAGTGTTAATACAGCATTACCAGTACTATTTTGTGCCTCAAAAATAACGTTTGCCAAGTCATTTTGCAAATTATCGATAGAGGTTCCATCAGAATATGCAATATCAACTGTAATTTCGTTATTATCACCTGGATAGTATTCTAAATAATTTATATTGTTGCAACTCATTTTTCTATTTCACCTACTAAAGTTTGCTTTTCTACTGTGCCTGTAATTGTATTATAACCGATAGTACCATTAATTTCATTTAAATTTACAGTACCAGTCAAATTGTTTTTAGATACAGTTCCCAATACATCGTTTTTTTTTACTTCACCCGTAACTAAAAAAGATTTATCATTTGAAACCACATGTAAGCTACGAATATATCTTAAGGAATCACCAGGTATAGGAATAAAACCAACACTAAATGATTGATCAGATATTTCTGTAGTATTTATAAATTGACCGTTATAAATTGCTAAAAAAGGCAAATTTGATATATCACCTTCTACAGCATTAAATATTCGTCTACTACCGTCAATTTGACTAGAAACATCATATATATTCCTTGTAAAAAAAACGATCAACTCATCTTCACCAGCTTCTAAAACTGCATTTAAAAAGAAAGATTTTTGGGTACGTATTTCAAAGTCACCAGCATCTTGATTTAAAGCAATTCCATTTAACGTAATGAACACCCCATCAGTTAAAATATTAGTAGTTGTATAGATGCTTTCTAAATTTGGTATTTGGTTAGAAATATTTTCTACGATAGTTGTCATTTTTTTATAGTTTTATTTTTTTTAGGCTGTTTTGCTTTTCTTGTTTTTTTGTCAATTTCTTGTGATTTTTTTTGGTATTCTTCAGCATGTTTTAATGTTGAAATTTGGCTTTCAAGTAAGGATATTGCTTCTATGGCCTGCAATCTTTTTCCTTCAGCCCTATGTATATCTATTTTTTTGTGTTCAAAATCAGAAACAAGAAAATTAAGTGTGGTATTAAAAACTTCGTGAATATAATTTAACTCACTATCAGTGATTTTTCGTTCTTTGTTCTGTTTATCATTGTAAGTATTTTTAAATGCTTGTGACAAATGATTAATAATTGATTCTAAATGTGAAACACAGTTTGTAGTAATTAAAATATTTTGCTCTGTGTTTTTTATTCGTTTTTCAAAATCTAATTTAACAGATAATAATAGTTGTTCTTTTTCGTTTATCATAATAAGTATGGGCTAGAAAACTAGCCCAAAACACTCCCATTAAATTATATCATCTTTTTTTTATTTATGTGTATTCAATTGTTATTACGTCACCTGAATACAAATTACTACTAAAAGAAATTTGCCCATCTGCTGCAGTTGTTCCTACTTGAAAATCATATGCTGATCCATAAATCTTTCTGATTCCGTTGATATAAATAACGGCTGTAGAAATTGTATTGGTTGTCCAATCTGGTATCGCCGCACTATTGATATTTGTTTGCGTATTAGGATCGAAACTCGTTGTATTTGCAACATCACTAGTCAAAAGAATTTCTAAAATAATACTATTACCAGTATTCGATGCTGTGTTGATAGCTGATATCAAAGATACTGACCCGTAATTATTAACAAAATCAGTTATTTCTTGAGTAGTAGTAGCTAAAGATAAATTTCCAGTATATGTTGACGCTGTAATGTGTTTATCATTAAAAAGAATACCCCCACTTGAAAAAATTGATACATCAGAAGTCGCACCTGTCGTAAGCAAAGATAAACTTCCAGCCGAGTCAATTTGTCCAGCAGTAACACCAATTTGAATAGACTGATCGTTAGAATCAACTTCAATACCCTCTTGAAAAGCACCGCCAGACTCAACCGTTAAATATGCACCGCAATTCACTCTATTAATTTGCGCTCCTGCTAAGGTATCATGTCTTACTCTAAATATGTCGACTGACGCGTCCGAGTTTTGAAATGTAAATTCGTTACCATCACTAATTTTTATAAAGGTGTTAGAAGTTGAGACAACTGGAGTTGCACCCTGATTCTGCATTACCTGCGATAGCGTATTATCACCACTGAGAGCAATATCACCAAACGTAACAAATGGAAATGATGAATCTTCTGGAAGATCTTCAAAATTAACCCTATCAGAATACACATACTCAATAGTTTTTCCCTGAATATCCGCAACTGGGCACGCAACTAGCGTGTCAGTACCTGAATTGATAACAAAGGATATTTGGACCCGTTTAGTAGTATCATTAAAAGTATCCCCCTGAACGACACCGTTTTCAGCCTGTAGAAGTCCATATACTTGATACTCACCTGATCGAATCGCATCTTTAGTTCCTGCATCACGAATAAATACAAGATTTTTTGGTGACAGTGCGTTAGCCCCAACAACTTCGGTAAGCCTATTAGCTCCAAATTCAGCGGCGGCAAGGACTGCAACAATTGCCCCATTCGAAGTTACACCCGCCGTTTGAGTCGGTGCGGCATTACCTGCAACACTGAGCCCAACAAAGTTTTCCGCTGTTGCCACTGTAATATCGGTAATCACCTGTCTAAAAGCAAAGAACTTTTTAGTTTCTATTGTATCTAGACCTGTATTCAAGCCACTTATTGCTCGCTTTTTTCCGTTGACTGTTGCGATATCATCATACCAATTAGATCCCCCATACGCTCTTTTAATTTGTGATCTTATTGCGTTTGCATCGAACTCTAAATCGGTTGAGGCTGTCACTAATGTAGCTTCACCAGCCCCAATAGTATCCGTATATGCCCTCGATTGTTTCATTTGTTCTTGGCGAATTTTTGTAATTGCCATTTTTCTAACTCCATTAGTACTACATATATATTATATGCCCTTTGGAGGTTACTTTTAAACAAATTTTATTTTTGATCTAAAAAACTGGCAACTGCATAATCTATAATATCGCTGTAACTAATTGTTCGATATATATCTTTGACATATGCCATATTATTTACATCGTTTTTATATCTTTCTAAAATTTCATGAGTTTCTTTGCTAATAGAAATATGTTTTCTAACACGATTACGTGTGTAAGAATGATGTGATAATTTTTTTGGGGGAGTGTTTTGGGCGTTAACTAATGTCAACTGAGTTTGTTTTTTCATCTAGCTTTTTTTTATCCTTTCTATATACGTTCCACCACCAATAACTAATTGGATAAAACGTGAGATTTAAAAATATAAATTTACTAATAATATCATCCATTTGTAAGCTATAGTTTACTCCTGCCATTGCAAAAATAAGACCAAAGCTTAAATTCTTCATACTATTTTTTCAATAAATTGGATTAATACCCGTTTTTTATCAAACGAGTAATAACTATTTTCATGCCACAATGCTTTTAAAAACGCTTTTAGTTTTTTTTGTTTCATTTATAGTCCATATTTTTTTAAAATTGTTTGTAATACAATACCCACAAATATTTTTATTGTCAATTTGGGCTAATTTATATAATATTTTTGTTTTTTTATAACAAAGGCAACATGTATTGAACTTCATATATATTTATTATATTAAAAATAAAGGCATTTTAATACATTTATTTATTGTATTGTTTATCTAATATTTTTAGCTCAGAAGTAACTATTTCTGATTGATTTATATTTTTAACGGTTTTTTTAAGTGTTGCGTTAACTATTACCTTTTGACACGTTTTAAAATCTGACCGTCTTGCAGTAACGCTTCCATGAAAGCCATTTTTCTTTAAATAAAGAAAACCATCAATGACTGATAGTACATGTTCAGATACTTTTAATTGCTCGTTAAATGATAAATTACATAGCAATTGTTCGAATTTAATATTTAGTTCTGAATGTATTGTATGTATCTTTTCTTTGTTATTTTGTTCTATAACAGTTTGCACGCATGGAAGAGTCGTTTGATTCATTAAAAAGGTGACACTTCTTGCAGTTCAACACCTTGTTCAGACATTGATTTGTTTTCAAAGTTATTTTGTTGTTGCTGATCTTCTTCTTTGTTTTCTTCTATAGAGCATGATAAATACATCTTACCGTCTTTTTGAGATGTGTTTTTCCATGCCGCTAATTTATATTGCTTACCGCCAATATTGAGGTAGCCATTATAATCAGGCTGATTTTCTTTCTCTTTCAATGTATTAGCAAAAATTAAACCTTTATTTTCTTTATCTATCTTCATCTTATATCCTTAACATCTCCATCTTTTTCGAGCTTGTCTTAACCTTGAATTAGGGTCTTTAGCCGCTTTAGGAAACTTTTTCATTTGACCTAGTGATCTTGAACAATACGCTTTTCTTCTTTTCTTTCGGGCCTCACTAGGATTTTTTTCTGTAACTGCTGTTTGCAATTTTGAGCCAGGATTATATCTTCTATACCATCTGACACCTGCCTTTGTCATACCAGCGCCTAACTTAGCTGGCAGATAGTACTTTCTTATTTTTGGGGGCATAGTCGCCATAGGGTTCCTTTTCAAGTATAAAGCCATAAGTTGTGTCTCGTTCAAGTATGGTATTCATTTCATTCCTTAAAATTATACAATTTTGTCTTGGGTTATAAAATTTATTTTCTGATTTTAATGAGTCTATAGCTTTTTCACGAATAATTTCTTTTATACCAACTTCTAAATTATCATAAATTTCAGCCCACTCATTAGACCTACCACGCTCATTTTTATTAAGTTTGTTAGAGCAAACACGATTTTCTTCTGATTTTAAAGTTTTAACACGTTTTTCTATAAATGATCTTAAAAAAGCTTTTGTTTGATTTAACATATCGTCTACATCCCATTCTCTCTGACCTCTAAGTGCGTATAGAATATTTTGCTGATAAGCTTGTGAATTTCTTATTGGTTTGTTTTTTGCGATATTACGTTGTTTTTGCGATTTTAAGCAATGCTTAGATAACTCAAGGCATAAACTGCTGTCATTTCGCATTATTTCGGCAAATGCGGCTAAATCTGTCTTCTGGCTAATATGCTTATTTAAAAAATTATAAATAAAAACTAACCGACCCTCTGACTCATTACCGTATTTCTCGATATATGTCTCGCATTCTTTCCATTTCACCTTGCTTTCCTCACTTTCAATTATATCACAACTAAATGTCTTTTTTTCAACTAGAGTAACTAAGTTACTATTAGTAACGTTAGTTATATTAATATTATTATTAGAGATCTTATTATTCTGTGGTTGATGTTGCTGGTTAATTTGCTTTTTAGGAACTTTTTTTTCTGATTTTTGTAAAAACTTATCGACTATATTTTTGTCGTTTTTAGCCTCAATTTTTTCATTTTTTTGCAATGTATATTCATCATAATTCTTGATGGTTATTATTGAAAATCTGTTGGTTGATTTTTTAGATATCACACCCATTTTAGTCAGTTTAGAAATGCAAGTTCTTACATTTTGTTCTGAAAGAAAAGTGCGCTTTGCTAAAGCCTTTCGGCCCGTTATGACATCCCCTCTTTTTATAGGAGTTTTTTTATAAACACTATCAGCAAAATATGCATTTATAAGAAGATCCATATAGATAGCAAATGTATTACTATCTAAGGACTGACGAAATTCGCTAGTTAAAAATTCTCTTTTGAGCTGTAAAAAGCCTGTCATGGCGTTCTCCTATTTAATTGTTTAGACAGATGAAATTATATAACATGAATTATGTATTTTCAAATAGTAAAATTTTTGTTATAATTAGATTATATTTTGGATGGTATTTCTCAAATCCAATTGTTAAGACAAAAGCGAACCACCTATAAAAAAAGTTAGGTGGTTTTCTTTTTTTCTTTTTTTATGTTATTATTTATCCGTGAAACCATGGTCCCAACCATAAATCATAGTATATATAAAAACGCATTTTATATATAAAAGCGAAGCCACCTTTACGGTGGTTTTGTTGTATATATTAATAGTATAATGAAAATACTCAATACGTTTTACCAGTTAGTTTTCTAGCTGGTTTTTTTATATAAATTGACATTTAACAACTTAAAATTTATAATTTACACTATATTATTACAGCAATAATTTATTATTGTATAAAAAAACTACCACTCCCCTGTTCGGTAGTTTTTTTTTGTTTTTGTAAATGATACAATTATCTACAAAGTGGTATAGTATAGGGGTTTGTCAGTTACTAAACTCGCAGACCCCTATCAAATTGTATTTTATGTAATAGTTTTTGTATAAAGTGCATACATATATACGTTTTAGGCCTTTTTTAATTGGCATTTAATATGCATATATATTTATAAACGCATTGAGAAAATACCATCTCACCTATGCCGAGACAAGGAAACCAACCATATTTTTTTTTTTGAAGTTTTCCCCAATTATTTATAGTCCAATATATATTTTTGTAGTTAGATAAAAATACACCCCTTGTCTCGGCGGCCCAAAAAAAAGGTAAATAATATGTTAATAAAAAATATTTATCACTTAAATTACAATGATGATGTTTTGAATAAAATTAATAAAAAACCAACAAATTATTTAAAAAACTTTTTAAGCTTGAGTTTAATTGTCTTTGTTAGTACACTAGTATTTGGTAAATAATGCGTTTTTTAATATGTCTAAACTTCCAGAAAAACCTGAAGAATTACTCAGGGTTTTAAATAAATTAGGATCAAAAAAAGAACTGTGTGACTATTTCAAAGTTACAAGGTCGGGTCTCTATTCATATGAAAAACGAAATAATATAAGAATTTCTATAGAATATAAATGGGCTATAAATGATACAAGAAAAGATAACAAACATAAATCAATATAAGATTTTATGTAATAAGTTAATAAACGCTAATATGGTCAGTAGTAATGCTGTCTATTGTTTTAAACATAAAGAGGATTATATCTATATAGGATATAGCTCTAGTATTGGTAATAGGCTTTATAATCAGAGTTTATTTATTGAAGATCTGTTATTATCTAATAAGATTACTGAAGTTAATATTTATTTTTATGAAAATACTACACAAGCTCAAACCTACGAAAAAATATTTATTTATAAGCATAAACCTCTTTATAATAGTGCGTGCACTAATCAAAAAGTTAAAATGAATTATCACATACCTTTTGAATATAGGCTTATTATTCAGGATTATTATAAAGCTAACAAATCAAGCATGGAAAGTCCTTCTGATGTTATAATAAAGATGTGTGATAGTTTTTTTAAGAATCAAAAACAACTTAAATTATGTTAAATGATATTTACCTAAATGCCAGTTCTGAAGCAAAAAAGTTTATTGAAAGGCTTTTAAATTTAACACATGGCGATTGTATAAATTGTGAGTCACCTAACAATCTAATACCACATGAAAATTGTGTCGAATGCGATAAAGAGTGGATTAAAAAATGTAAGCTTGAGGTATTGACTTGGCACGCTCTTACAGAATATGAGGTAAATATTGACGTTCCACATTATACATTTGATGTACATCATGTCCTTGAGTTTTATAACATAGCCCACCAATTAGGGTATTACACTTGTGAGGTTGAAGATAAGTATAGTGAAGATTTAGTGGCTGAATATATTGAAGATCATATAAGCTTTTTAATGAAATACCCTAAGTTTATTATAAATATACCTGAATAATAATGGTGTCGAATTCGACACCTTTAACGTTTGCGCTTTTTACCGCCATGATATTCATAGACATCAGGCTGCTTTAACATATATTCATTTACATTTTCATCACCGCAGTACACGTCAGCAACAATACGAAAATACTTGCCACGCTTCATATTTTTTAAAAATATTTGCCTACAACTTCTTAGCTTATCAATAAGAATATATTTAAGCTCTAAGGCACGTTTTTTTTCATTTTTTTTACGTAGTTCAGGGGTATCTATACCACTTAACCTTACACCTATATTACTTCCTAACAAAGGGTGAAAGTTATATATATCAACGAAGATAGTATCTCCATCATATACACGTACTAACTTATCAATTCTAACAGAATCACCTCTAAGTGTCTGTGCCGTAATAGTAACACCTAAAATAATAAGTAGTACAAAATATTTAATCATCAGAATTTAAATTCAAGTGGTCCAACTCCGATTTTAACTTTTTTATCGTCGTCAAACCCGATTCCAAGCTTTGCTGGCATCCCAGATATTTGTCCATTAAAACCCAACTCAATACCATGATTGGAGCCTGCATGACGGTTTTTTGCAAATTTAGCAATGATATCCTTAAATGGGCCTTTAGTGTCTGCATTTATAAATTTAACGGCTTTTTCAGTACTTGTGTTATCTAATAGTCTTGTTGCTCGGTCTAGTTGTCGTTGAGCTACTTCTAATTTTTCTACGACTTTTTCTGTTTCTATAAAGTCTTTAAAAACCTTATTACCAAAAACATATTTTGAAACTGCTATTTCATAAAGTGCCGTTCTTAATGACTCGTTATGAATTACATAATTCCACACTGATTTTAAATATTTTAATACTAATTTTATATACATGATCTTACTCCTATTTATAACATATACGTATATGCTTTTACAACTACGGATAAAATTTTACAAGCTTTTCAGAAATACCTCTACAACGATCAATATGAACCCAATTTACGTCCATTTCAACTCGCCAAAAGCCTAATTCTTTATATGCTGGCATAATTTTATCTCTTATTTCTTCAGGAGTGTCTGAATTAGAATGAAAGTCTATTGCTAAACCTCTTTGATGTTGTGATAATTTGAATTTATTGTCAGTATTATAAAAGTCTGATGTTCTAAAGCCTCTATTTTGGAAATTTCCGCCATAATACCAATCATTTATTATAATACTATAACCTAAAAAATCGCGTACGTTCTGGGCTAAAATAACAGTGTCATACTCAATATACCTATAGAATGCATCTAAAAAACCATGAGTAGTACTGTATCGATCAATTAAATAAGAATAATGCGGTTCTGAAATAAATTCTTGTGCAATAAAATTTTTTGAAACTTTCAAGTCAAAAAAACCTTTCCATAATAATGCCTAATAAAATCGCACAAAATCCACCACTAAAAGATAATAAGGCTTGCCGCCAATTTAATTGCAATTGAAACTTCGTCAAACACTTCTCCACCTGCTCCACTGCGTCCATGACTTTACTATTAAATTCATTTTGTCTATCAGTAAAATCTTTTAACTGATTTGATAAAGGTTTTATTTGCTGATCTACTTCTGATCTTATTAGATTCAAAGTTTCTGTATACTGTAATTTTGTAAGCTCTTTATCCATTTTCTAGTGCTGTTACTCTAGCCTCTAAAGCTGTAATTTGTTCTGATTGTTCTTGTATTGCTTTAATACATAAAGGAATAAGCTCTGTATAACGCATTGCATATCTTTCTTCACCTGTTTCTTCATCTACATTTCTTATTAAAGCTGCAAAATCGTTTGTTGATATTTCTTCTTCAGACAATAAATCTTCAACTTCTTGAGCAATAAGACCAAAATGTCTTCTCGTGTGTGTAACAGTTTCAGTATCTACAAATTTATAACTAACTGTTCTTAGTTGATTTAAAAAATCTAAACCTAACGGTAAATCAATAATATCTCTTTTTAAATTTCTGTCAGATGTTTGAATTGTCCCATTAGTTGCATATATATCTTGCCATCTCTTAGTTGCACTACCTAGATCATAAGTGTCATCACTATTGGGATGTATAGGTGAATCAACATTAACAATTCCATTATCTGCGTTTAGATTAATATTACCGCTAGTTTGTGTTTCTAAAACTATATTATCTCCTGATAATATTACATTAGTAATAAATGCTGCATTTCCAGCCTCTACTTTCATATGGCCTTGATTATTTCTAATTTTAAAATCAGTATATGTAGCGTCATTATTTTTTATTTCTAAAAGATTACTTGCATCAGTAAAATGAAAAAGTGGTAATAAAACATCAAAAACATTATCGAAATATTCTTCCCATAGGTAATGATTATTTAATATCCAATTAAAATTCTGTGAGGCTGGAGCGTCACCAAATACATAACCATCAGTTGTAAGCGATGCTGCTGGTTGTTGTGTGTTTGTTTGGTTTGTATCAAATTCTGTATGAAAAGTTGGTTTTGTAGGTAATGACATATTAAAAAACTCCTATATTTATTTTATTAAATTAAAACATTAAATTCAAACATTATTTTATTGTTACTAAGTGTCCTGCATCAGGATTTAGTACATTCCCAGTGTCATGTACTGCTATCTCAGCTAATTCACCTGCGTCAAAACCGGAACCACTTGTATCAAAAAGAAATACATCAGTAGGTCTTCTTAAATTATATAAATTTCTAAACCCACCACCATCAGAAGGTATATTCCCATCACGATCTAAGAATCTAAATATTCTATATTGAGACTCTTCAACAGTTACACCTATTCCAGAACATGTTGCATTTGTAATAGCTTGTTTAACTTCATCCCATGATGCAATCGGGTTTGTAATATTATAAAAAGTTACATCAAAATCAGCTTGTCTTTCTGTAACAATTACACGCTCTGCATTAGTTAATAATTTAGCAATATTTATAATTTCTTCTCGAGTACCTTCTGAATTATTTTCAGCTATTTTTGCTTTAATTCGTAAACGGTATACTTCATCAGTCAAACCATTTCTAGGCTGTCCAACAATAGCACCGACACCATCTAATTGCACACCTATCGCATCCTCAATAGTTCTATTTTCATAAAGGCTATGCGCTATTGTTTCAGCATCTTGAAGTAAATCAAGGCCTATCTCTAAAACCTTTTCAATATTTTCTGATCGATAATATTGTGTGATTAATTTGTCTTTTCCTTCTTGTACTATATTTGAGTCTAAATTTATCATGTGACATTAACAGTAATTCTTGCACTACTAAAAGCGGCTATTTCATCATTAGCAATTGAAATATTAGTTTGCCCACCTGGCGCAGGTGTTGTGCCAAGATAAACCTCAATTCCGATTATGCCTGCAACTTCGTTTATAGGCGTATAAAATTGATTTTGTATAACATCTTGTCCAATTAAAAAGTTTTGAGTGAATTCAATAATTTTATTTTTTATTTGATCAGCACCATCGGCTGGAAATAAAGCTCCTTCACTAGCATCTGTATTTTGCACTATATCTATAACAAAATATATGTCTTGCTGTGTTGGCCTTGAAAAAGATATATCTACATCTTCGCCTTCGCTATCTGAAACTGTTACTGTGGTTGAACCAAATGTATCAATACCGCACGGTCTAGCTGACTCTATAGCAACACCTATATCATCATCTAGACCTCCTAAAACTACAGCAAAAATATTATGCCCAGGCACTCCATTTACAGTGCCACCTGTTCTATTTGATGAAACCTTAGCCTGTAACACATTATCTACATTTAAAATTTTATTTCTAATACCTGCATCAGTACCGTTTTGAGTTGTCTGCAAGTTTAATTGTCGTCTTTGTCTTAAAGCAACATCAGATTCAACAGCACGACCTAAAACCGCGTTTGATAAGTTAGTGACAGAGGTTACGCCTGCCGTCGGTGTATCAATAACAGTTAATGTACCAGCATTAGCCGAAATAGCACCTGTGTTTACTGAGTTCATGCGTAAATCAACAAAAGGGGCATACCCCTTAGTTGTTTCAGCAACACTTACAGTAACTGGCGCACCATCATCTAATGAGTTATTAGTGACTGTCAGTAGTGGTTGTTCTTGATTTCCATCAGCACCAGCAAATGTAACGACAAAACCAGTCGTATAATCACCTGTAACAGTTACAGCGCTTAAACTAGCTAAATTATTTAAAGCTGTTTCTACATCTGTATTAATATCGTCAAAAGCAATATCAACTGTCTCATTTCCTTCATGGTTGAGTCTAAATACCCCACTTGTAGGTGTACCTGAAAAGGTTATTGTCTGTACTTCATTAATACCTGTAGTTATAGTACCGCTTTCTACAGTGACAAATGCACTTGTAGGATCATCAACTACACTAGCTCCAAAATCGACTGGAACTACTGTAGTTAAGTCCCCAAATATACGAGCAGTAACTGTACTTTTAGCCGCACCTAATCGAGTTATACCAGTATAAGCGCAAGCATTATCTAAAGATGTACCTGTGGCAGTATCAGGATATTGCGAATTATATACATCTAGTAATTTTTCATAAATTTCATTAGCAGTCAAAACATCTATATCTATGATGTTTCCTAATGGGCTATTACTTGCTGTATTAATTTGATCGCCAAATAACTCCTGTGCCTTAGCAACTGCCTGCGATCTTAAGTCTTGCGTATTAGGTAAATTGGGGCCTGTGCTTGTTATACCGAATGTCATAGTGCTACCTCGTCGTTAATTATAATTGTACCACTCTCAGAAGCCACTTCAAAGTTTACAGTTAAAATTCTAGTACTTTCTTCGAATTCTAATGAAAAACTATTTAATTTTATTACACCTGGAGTCGATAAAATTGCATCTTTTAAAATGTTTTCTACAATACTTTGCTGTCTTCTTTTACCTAATATCTCTTCAATATAAGGTACTCCAAGTGCTGTATCTAATTCACATTCACCTAGTAGTGTCTGTAGTCTTTGCTTTAAATTCTGTTGTACAAAATCTCTACTCTCTACTAAGACTAAATTATTATTTACTATGACAAAATCGTTATTAGTAGTTTTAATATCCATTATTGTTTCACTCCATCTAGTTCAGTTTGTGCGGCTGTCATTGCGGCTACTTGTGCTATAACGCCAGGTGATGGCGGTGGCATAACAATTGGACCTAGTGTCGAAATTGCTGAAATAGCACTCCCCATAAAACTTGATATAGCACCGAATGCGTTACCACTAGTATTACTTATACCAAATTGACCAGCTGTATTGATATCAAAGTTAGCACCACCAGGGTTAGTAAAATTCATAACATCACCCTCAACTTTTAAAATAGCATTATCAGAACTAGTAAATTTTAACGTGTTACCGTTTATTTCAAATATAGAACCATCAGCATTTATATATTTTAAATGCCCTGCTTCATCTATTGTAAGTTGATTTTGTTCGGTATAGGCTACTTTAATTTTATCAGTATCACCTGTTAAGCCTGTACCTATAGGTTTTGCTATCGGTATACAAAAACCATCAGATAAATTATTTTTTCTAGGGTCTTTAGGATCAACTATTCTTTGCTCAATATTCGTCACCGTATTTGTCTTCCAAATATCTAGTGAACGCTCATTAAAAAGCACTAAGCAATCATCACCTTTTTTCACTGGTACAGATATTATTGTGTTACTTGTTTGAAAGAAAGTTACTGGCACATCAACTAATAGCGGCAACTCTTTTGCTTTTTGCTCCTGTATGTTTCTTGTTTTAATGGCCACTCTTATATCAGCTTTTTTTGTAGCCATATCTATACTTTCTATAATGCCAGGCAAACATGTATGAGTTTGATATAGCGATTTATCTATAAAAGATTGTATGACCTTATCTAGAGTGGGTTCCTCTACTTTATTTAGAGCCATTTTGTTTTTCTCCTAAACATAAACATTTTGTATACCATGGTGTGCCATGTGTATCTCCTTCAAACTTAACTTCTTTAATAACAAATAATCCTTGTGTCTTAGCATCTGCATAAATCGATTCTATATTAACAGTCTCACCAACTTGTAACTCAGCATTTAAAACGCTTGTAAACGACACACCTGCCTCTGTTTCGTTATGCCCTGTGCTTTTTTCGTTTTTACGTGCTGGTGAGCCAATAAGTCCTGTCTGTGAGCTTATTAGCATTGCGTTAGTGCTTTCGATGTCTATTCTTTTACGTGCATAGAAGATACCATCGTTTATATACCATTCTAGATCTATCTTTTTAAATAACTCATCTAAAAGCTTTTTAGTACTACCTACAGCTATATAGCTATTTATAAAACTAGTTTCAGGTATATCAGTAATGTTTTGATCTTCAACTATGACATTCATACTTATAGCTATCTCTTTAATTATTGTTTTAATTTTAGTGTTAGCTCTATATGTTTTTTGATACTCAGATAAATTAATACCTGTATCAGCGTCACCAGCATAGATAGTAGTAATTTTATCAGCACCGTTCATTGTAGACACGGCATTTGTAATCTCACCTTCAAATATTACTTTTAAATCGTCTGAGGCAGATCTATAACCACACATCAAAACTATAGTTAAATTATTTTGCTCTAAAAAAGTCGATGTGTCGTTATTCAAATTATAAATACTAATTTCTGTTGTGTTGCTAGATGAATCACTGCTTTTTAATACTTGGAATAAGATACGAACGTTTGAAAACTCAACACCTAGTCCATCTTGATTAGCAACTAAAACCCTTGCTTCTCTTATAAATTGTGACATTAACTAGCCTCGTTATATAAAAAATAATTACGATCATTCCAATCAAATTGTTTCGGGTTATATTCTTGGCTTAAACTATCTATAACTAGAAAAATACCTTTAGGTATATTTAAATGTCTAAATTGCCTAGTAACATCTGTATCAGTTAATAATACGATACTTTGTAGTATAGGGTTTAGTCTTGTATCAAAAATGGATAAATTCCATTTAGAAGCTCGTAAATTATAAAATATTTTAAAATGATATACTTGATTTTGAATAGTAATATTAAATTCATGTGCGCCTAAGTCTGATCTAACGGGTATTTGTACTATTGCCATTTCATTTCCTAAATTAAATCCAATAACTTAACGGCTATACTTGAGCCTTTTTCTTTTACAGCTTCAGTCGGTGTTTCTGTTGCTTGCTTACCTAACTTAGAAGATTTTTTATTATTTATTTCAGCTACTGGCTTATCAAAGCTAGCTATTATTAATTGATTACTAACTATGTTTACTTGCTCAAAAGTTGCTGTAAATTGTAATGAATCACCACTCTGTACAGTCTGACTTATATTTAGATTAGTCATAACCATATTTTCATATAGCTCATAATCAGTAACTAAACGTATAGGGTTTCTGTTTTTATGTAATTCTGTTAAATATCTATAAGCGTTTTCAATTCTTGATTCGTTACGTTGTAAAAGATCACCTACAGATCCTAACTGCCTTAATAATCGTTTTGACTTTTCTAATCGTGACATAGGATTTCTAATTTGATCTAAATCAAAAACCTGCCTTGTAGTATTAATAAACTCAAAAGGATTACCTGAAACAACGCAATTAAGCTCTAAAACATTGTTATTTAATGTTACGTGATCACTAATATTACTACCTGTTTCTACAGGAAATGATGTGACGTTAGCGGTACGTGTATGAGATACAGAAGGTGCAGCATCTATTTCAAGATATATTGTTGAATTATCTGACGCTGTGCTTTCTATGCTTACTAGTTTGTTACTTGGAAAAAATGCTGATAATAATGCCATTAGTACTCCATTGCAAAATTACTTTGTCTATTAGCGTTAAATAACTGTGTCTTAAACGAATCAGCTAATTTATTAGCTATTGCCTCTCCTGTAGCTTGTGGATCACCACTACCCTCTACAGTTATAGGGCTTTCTATTTTTACACTTATATTATTATTTTGATTTCTATTTGTGGTATTTGGAATTATAGGTGCTGCTTGGATAGCCTGCTCTGTCTGCACTGCTGTAATTAAACCTGAAGGCGATATGCTACCACCCATCTTAACTAAAAAATTAGTAATTTTTCCAAAAATACTTTTGTTGAATAAATTCTTAGCTAGATTACCTACTTTATCAAATGCTTCTTTAAATTTATTTACTATAATCTCAGTAACAGAATTCTTACCCTGAAAAAATGAGATTATATCTTCAATGGCTAAAGCTAAAGCTGCAACACCAGCGGCTATTGCTAATGGTATTGCTAAAGCTGATGCTTGTGCCGCTAATGCTGATATAGAAAAGGCTTTCAATCCTATTACTAATTTACCTATAGCTACAGTTGTTGTTAAAAAAGCACCTGATAATAAACCAAATGTTAAAAGCAATCCACCAAAAGCAATAGTTAAGCCCGTGACAATTAAAATTAATTTTTTAGTAGTCGGTGACAAATTAGTAAAAAACTCTGTTAATTTTATAGTCACATTTAATAATTTAGTAGCAAATGGCAATAAAATTTTACCAAACGCAACTCCCAAATCTTGTAACCTAACCCTTAACTCTCTGGTTCTATTTGCAAATTCTTTTTGTGTTCTAGAATAATCACCAACAGCATTTAATGATTGCCTTTGAGCTATTTGTAGTGTCGCAAATGCTTTAGCCTGTCTTAAAGTTTCAAATGTTAAACCTTTAGTATTGTTTATTGCTACTTGTCTCTTAACAAGATCTTCTGAAATTTGTATACCTAAACTTTTAACAGACTCACGTTCACCTAGTAATGCTTTAGTTAATGCTGCACTTGCACCTTCTGCACCACCAGAAAAATTATTGAAACTTGCTAAATCTACTGCTAACTCATTAACTTGATTAGCTAAATCTAATGCACTTTTCTGTGTAAATCCAAAACCAGTTAATAAATCAGCAGTGTTACCTAAAAGCTCTTTAGACTGCACAATTGATAGGCCAAAATTTTTGGCTAAGCTTTGTGCTGTCTTTTCTGATTCTTCAGATATAGATCTAAAAATTACGCTAAATTTACTTTCAATTTCATTGGCATCTGATGCTAACTTAACAGCGAATCCACCTAATGCTATAGCAGGCAGACTAAACATAGTAGATAAAGATTTACCTAATTTAGTACTTTCTTCACCTAGTTTTCGTAAACTCTTAGTTTGTCTTGCAACAAGTCTTTCATAAGCATCGAACTTTCTTTTATCTATAGTAAAACCTAATTTAGTTACTAGTTCTCTTGTAATCATTTATTATTTAGTTCCATTTAGCTTTTCGTTTCTTTTACGGTATTTTTCACGTTCTTTATCTCTGTAATCTAAATATGCATGTGCTTCATCTAAATCATCTAGGTCCCATTTATACTGAACTTCATATAATGAGGCCGATAATTCTTCATCTCCTACGACTCTCCAGATTCGGGCGTCGAATTTTGGTTGCTCATAAGGCCTGTTAGACTGAAATTGCCCTCCAGGCCGAGCTTCTTTTTTGCGTTATTAAATCTATTCTCAAATTGGAATTTAATAAATTCTAAAAGAATATCATCTAAATAAACTAAAACATCAACACGGTCTTCAATTCTTGTTTCTAATTGATCAAGTGAATTAACTTGCTTACCATCTACAAAAATTGAACTAATCATTTGTTCATAAATTTTAATAGTGTCACTATTACCTAAGATGTTTAAAAAACCAGCTATCATATCCATTTCAGTAGAAGAACCTTTAAATGCACCTGAAGCTATTTCCATTAATTCATTAAATAACAAGTGAGCTGGTTTAACCCGCATCTTATAGATCGCTGTATCAATTCCGTGTATATCTAGTTTTAATTCTTTCATCTTATCTTATTCCTTATCTTATTTTATTCTGCTGCTGCCTCTTGTATCATTTCAGGACATACAAATGTGTAAACCCTGTTGTTGGAATCATTTGAAAATGCTGCATCTGAGCGTTTGTTAAAATAACAGTTAACGCCTCGATAGCTTTCACCTGAAATATTATCTACTAAGCTAAAACCAAATCGTTTATTATTAGTTGACATATCCTCATCAATAATTCCTTTAAAAGTATTATTTGAAGATGAAGTGCTTAGTAAGTTAATTTCAACTGTTCCAGATGGATCTACATTTTTTAAACGTGTAGTTGAATTTACACCTGGGACATGTGTAAAAATTTCATTTGTAAATGCTAAAGTAACTCCTTCAGGTGCCAGTCCTTGAACTGGTGCACCGTCAATAATTAAGGAAACATCTTTTAAACTGATTGTACTCATTCTTTACTCCTCTTAGTTAGTTATATTCGCGTTTACAATTAATTTATGAATCGCACCTTGTAACACACCGCTAAATTTAGCTGTAATTAGTCTATTACCTCTTTCTGAAGCAGTTGTTTGAGAGTAACTTGGTAAAGTTACTGTAAATGATGCGAAAATCCCTTGACCAATACACTGTTCAGCTCTTGTAGAAATGATCTGTGAAACAGTATCAATACCAGCTTGTGTGTAAGGTATTTTAGGAGAATTTAGTTGTGCTTCTAAATAGTCTTCTTGTAAACGAATTGTAAAGAAATCGATACCACGCATTACATCTATAAATTCACCACCGAGAACTTTACCAGTGAAAGAAAAAGTGATTCCCTTAACAACTACTTGGTAGTTAACATTTAGTGCAGTTAAGTTAGCTTCTTGACCAGCCGTTAATACAGGAGCAGTCACACCTGCTTCTTTCTTGTAGACCCACGTTATTGAACCTGGATCAGACGTTGCTCCAGCTGCTGCGTAAGTAGCATCTCTATTTTCTGTAGTGTCATCTGTAAAGCTTAAGATTGTACGTGTATAAGATTTTCCTTTTAATACTGCCGCGATGTTATCAGCTGCATTATTTTTAACAGCTGCTGCAGAAGTCTGACAAAAGAAAAGCTTTTCCATTGTTTGAATTGTCTTTGCCGCTTCTTTTAGGTCTAAATCTAATTCAGTGTTAATTAGTAAGAAATACCAGTTATTGTCTGTTTGTTTAGCTCTAAGAATGTCATCCGCCATTCCTTTATTATCTGTTGTGACAGAAGTTGTTAAGTTAGAAGTAGCAGTAAGAATAATTGATTCACCTGGAATATCTGCCGCTATATCAAAGTCAGTACCATTATTAGTAAGTGTTACTGGCTCATTTAATGCGTTTACTGCGGCTACTAAACCTGTGCAAATAGCTGTTGCTGTTGCTCCAAATCCTGAATTAAATGTAGCTGTTACACCGTTTAGAACAACAGTATAATCTGTATCGTCAGTTACTGTAGTAATATCAACGTTTGATACTTGCGCTTGTGGTGAACGTCGTCTACCAATCTTTAATTCTTCAATTCTTGGCGTTTGTGAAAATGCTGCATTTGCTTTTTGATATTCGATAGTAGAAGTAGAAAAATCTTCCGCAACTCCTTCTAGTGATGTATAACGCTTAATTTCGTCACGCTGCTCTACAGTTTCGGTAAATACTGAACCTGCTTGTGTTGCACCACCTGTTATTATGTTTCCGCTCAAAACTATTTCTTCGTAACTATCACTAGTTATTTCAATAGCTCTAGTGTTAATTCTTACTGCTCTAAATACATTATTGCCTGCTGCAATAGCTGTAGCAATATCGTCGAGCGTATCGTTATTAGTAGCATTGAATCCAACTGCTCCAATTGTTACCCCGTCTACGTTCATAGTAAAACTATTACCTGTAATTATATCAGCATCAAATGTAAGTGTTTGAACCTGTTTTGTTCCTTGTATTGAAGAACTATTACCTAATATTAAGATTGTTCCAAATCCAGCCTGTGATAATGTTGCTGTTTGAAGGCTGACATTAACTTGAGCAATTCTTGAAATATTCATTAAAAGACTCCTTATAAATTTTGTACTATTGTTTGCATCTTATTTTCTAACTGGTCTTCGGGCTCTATAGTGATTTCAACCAAACGATTAATACCAGCATAAATAGAATTTGTTATAAAATTCATTTCAATAACATTTCGTTTTAAATAATTAACATTTTGGAGAGTTCCATCATGTATAATCCCAAAATTAAATGCATTGGTTTGAATTACATTATTAGTTTTAAAATAAGCTCTAACATCAGGGTCGCTTAGACTACCTATTAACCGATCACTTATTTTTAAGCAGTCATTACCATAAACATTAAATTGAATATTAAATTCAACATCACCTCTATAGTCAAATTTATCTGTTGCCTCATTATAGATATAAGCACCAGTACTTAATTCATTTGGGCCGCTAATAATATCTATGGAAGTATAAGGAGGGCTAGGCAAAACCACGTTTTCAGTATTAAAGAAAACTTTACCAGTTCCTATATTAGAATAATCAACGGCCCATTTAACTATTGT
>Ga0209337_1000942_pt1 | contig 22681 bp, 32 predicted proteins | sample LinPmetageLP53_FD_184044 | JGI IMG/M metagenome (GOLD analysis project Ga0209337, IMG submission 184044) | Marine viral communities from the Pacific Ocean - LP-53 (SPAdes) (version 2) | ecosystem: Environmental > Aquatic > Marine > Oceanic | place: Pacific Ocean | collected 2010-02-08 | reverse complement strand
GCGGAGGTTATTAAATAAGTTATGAATAAAAGGTTATGTATTATATTGTTGAAACAGAACAACAGCTAAAAAGGCTATATTGTTCCGGTAATGAATGTTATATTAGGATAATCCCTATGAATGATGAATATCATTCTATCCTATCTTCCCCATGTTTAGTTTATTTTAAAACACTAAACGGTAAGGGATATATGTTTCCTATTAATCATAGTGAAGCTTTTAAGTTATCTTTTGAAGAAGTAATGCAGTGGATAGATTCTAAGTTTAAGAAAATTTATACTCTAAATAAGAAAGAAGTTTTGTATTATTTTAATAGTGATAAATTAATTGATATAACTGATGGAAACCATTCTGTGGTTTATAGGAGTAAGTTTGCTGATAGGATGTATAATAAATTCCCTAATTTGGAGTTTGTTAACTCTCTTATTCCCATATCGAAGCATTATGAAACAGAAGAAAAAACTTTTGAGGAAATTAGACAATTTCTTAATAAAGATCCAAAAGATTTTTATAATGATATTTTCCCGAAAGTCTTCAAGGCAATCGAAGAACAAGGAATAAGAATACATCCTGATTATTTCCATAAACATTTTAGTTATAACGAAAAATCATGGTTTTTAAACGGTGAAACCGTGTATACTAAATATAACCTATACAACCTCACCACTCGCCCAACAAACTCATTTAATGGCGTTAACTTTGCTGCTTTAAATAAGAATGATGGTTCAAGGGTTGCTTTTATTCCTAAAAATGATTTATTTTTTGAGTTTGATTATGATTCATATCATGTAAGAATTTTAGCTAAATTAATAAATTATCCATTAGATAATGAATCTGTGCATACTCAATTAGGAAAAATGTATTTTGATAAAAAAACATTGACTGATGAAGAATATAAACGCTCTAAAGAATTAACATTTAAACAGTTATATGGAGGTGTGTTTGATCAGTACAAAGATATTCCATTTTTTAAACTAATGAATGGATATGTAGATAAATTATGGGAAAAATTTAATACCGAAAATAAACTTAAGTTAATAGGAGGTAAGATATTAACTAAAGAACAAATACAAAATCCAACACCTAATAAAATACTTAATTACATTATTCAATCGGCGGAAACATACAACAATGTAATTTCTGTAAAAAAAGTTATAGAATATTTGGAGAATCGACAAAGTAAAGTTATATTATACACATACGATTCGTTTCTCATAGATTATTCTATCAGTGATGGTAAAGAAACCCTTCAAAAAATAAAACAATTATTGGAATCTGAGGGTTATGTTATAAAAGCCAGTTATGGCCCCAATTACGATTCCTTAAAAAATATTTAATATTTATGGTAGATATAGAAATTAATTTAGACGATTTGGCAAATAAACTTTTTTGCACTTTTACAACAAAGGAAGAATTAGATTCCACTTTAGATACAATAAAAGATCAGTATCAAATATTATTTAATAAAATATTTGTTCTTTTTGTTGAATCAACAAATGAGTATGTTTGTACTTATAATGTGGATTCCTTTAATATGTCTAATACTATATTAGATAATACTATTCTATTACATAGAAAGAAAGATTCAAATACGTTATATACAATAAATGCCCTTAATGACTTAATTAAATCATTAAATGAAGGTGTTTTAGATACTAGCTTTAAAGTAGATTGGCAAGATTACAGAAATTGTATTTTGTTAACTACTGGAGGTGAATTAAAAAAGCTAGATACAAAAGTACACAATATTCTTACTTTTTAGCCAAAAATATTTGGTTACCACTTTTTTTTTTATTATATTACTAACAGTTACATTAAAACAAATAAATAGTTATGGATTTAAATTTAATCTCAAGCAAGTTAGAAAAACTTCAAGCCCCGCAAGGGCAACAATCCCAACAAAAGTTTGACAGAAGTCAATATTTTTGGAAGGCACCACAAGGTAAATCACAAATTAGATTTGTGCCTTATGTGGAAAACAAAGACAACCCATTTCAAGAAGTGTTTTTTCACTATGGAATAGGTAATAGAACAATGATCTCACCTATTAATTTTGGTGATAAAGATCCAATTGTTGAATTTTCAAAAGAATTACGTAAAACATCTGAACCTGAAAATTGGAGACTAGCTAAAAAGTTAGAACCAAAAATGAGGGTATTCGCACCAGTTATAGTTCGTGGTGAAGAAAACAGAGGTGTTAGATTTTGGGAATTTGGAAAGCAAGTATATCAAGAATTATTAAGTTATGCTGCAGACGAAGATTACGGTGATTTTACTGATGTGATGTCTGGTTTAGATATGACAGTAGAAGTAGTCCAAGGTAATCCTTATCCACAAACTTCAATCCGTGTTAAACCAAAACAAACACCATTATCAGATGATAATGCCTCTGTTGAAAAATGGATTAAAGAACAACCTGAATTATTCAAATATTATAAGAAATTTACTTATGATGAAATGAAAGCTGCGCTTCAAGACTGGTTAAACCCAGAAGATAGTGTTGAAAATCCGAGTGTTCCAAGTATCACTCCGAAAAAAGAAGAAGGTTATACATTAAATGTTAAATCAAAAGAATCGTTTAACGAAAGCGAATTCGACGATTTATTTAAAGATTAATAAATATGGGTAGAAAAAAAGCTAGTCTTGGGGGCGATATCTCCAAGTCTATTAAGGGGACATTCTCCCTTGATAAATTTAAAGCAGCTAAAGGTTTAGGTTCTACGAACAATACCTTTAAAGAACAAGAATGGATTCCCTTGTCACCAGCTTGGCAAGACATGGTTTCACTACCAGGTATTCCACATGGTCATATTACTTTATTACGTGGCCATTCCGATACAGGTAAAACTACCGCATTATTAGAAGTAGCAGTTAATGCTCAAAAAATGGGTATTTTACCTGTTTTTATTGTTACCGAGATGAAATGGTCTTGGGAACATGCTCAAATGATGGGACTGGAAGTAAATGTAGAAAAAGATGATGAAGGTAAAATTTCAGGCATTGATGGTAATTTTATATTTGCAGATAGAGGGCAGTTACCCACTGTAGAAGCTGTTGCGGGATTCATGGCAGATCTAATGAATGAACAGAAGAAAGGTAATTTACCGATGGATATGGTATTTCTATGGGATTCAATTGGATCTGTGCCGTGTCAAATGTCAGTAGAAAAGGCAAAAAACAATAATGAATGGAATGCTGGCGCAATGTCTACTCAATTTGGTAATTTTATTAATCAAGAAATATTATTATCTAGAAAAGAATCATATCCTTATACAAACTCTTTTGTAGCTGTTAATAAAATTTGGGTTGAAAAACCTATAGGACCTATGTCACCCCCTATTATGAAAAATAAAGGTGGTAATACAATGTTCTTTGATTCTACTTTAATTGTTACCTTTGGAAATATATCTAATTCAGGTTCATTAAAAATTAATGCTGTTAAAGATGGTAAAAAAGTAGAGTGGGCTAAAAAAGTTAAAGTTGCAATTGAAAAAAACCATATTAATGGTATTACTACAACTGGTAAAATTTTAGCTACTCCGCATGGGTTTATTTCAGAAAAGAAAAGTGATGTTGAAAAATATAAAAAAGCACATCAACATGAATGGTGTAAGATTTTAGGAGATGGTCCGTTTGAAGTAACTACGGAAGGATCTGAAGCTGAAGATTTTGCAAACCCAACTCCAACAGATGATTAAAGCACATCAAGATATACTCGATAACTTGCACGAGGGATCAGATCTGGAGCCCCTACATTTAAACAGTAGGGTGCTCCTAATTGATTCAATGAATACTTTTTTAAGATCATTTGCAATTATCCCTGCAATTAACCCCCAAGGTAATCATATTGGGGGATTAGTTGGTTTTATGAAATCTTTAGGATATGCTATAAAATTAATTCAACCTACTAGAGTAATATTAGTATTTGATGGTCAGGGCAATATTACAAATAGAAGAAACACATACTCAGAATATAAAGCTAATCGTCAAATAAAAAGAATAACTAATTTTAATGTTTTTTCAACATTAGAGGAAGAATCAGATTCTGTTTCAACTCAAATGATGAGATTATTAGATTATCTAAAAACATTACCAGTAAATATTTCTATCATAGATAAAATAGAAGCTGATGATACTATAGCATATCTATCCCAAAAATTAAAAGATGATGTTATTATTTATTCTGCTGATCAAGATTTCTTACAATTAGTAAATAAAAGAATTACAGTATATTCTCCAATAAAAAAGAAATTTTATAGACCACAAGATATTTTTGATCAATATGGTTTATATCCTAAAAATTTTATTACAATGAAGTGTTTAATGGGGGATAAATCTGATAATTTACCTGGAGTTAAAGGTTTAGGCCCTAAAAAGTTATTTAAATATTTTCCTGAATTAGGGGGTAGTGAAAAATTTACTTTAAAGGAAGCTTATAGTAAAGCTACTGAAAAAGTTGAAGAACATGGCATTTATGGTAATGTTCATTTATTCAAAAACCAACTAGAAATTAATTATGAATTAATGTCTTTAGAAGATATCCATCTTTTAGATAAAGATGAACAGGAATTAGATGAATTAATAACTACTTCTCCTAACAATTTTAATAAAGCTAAATTTTTAGGGATGTATGAAAAAGATTTACTAGGAAGAGGAATACCTAACACAGAATTTTGGTTATCGGAAGTATTTTCGTATCTTCAAAAATATAATATTAAATAAGTTATGACATTAAAGAGTTTATCACAATATGGGCCTCATTTTCAAGTTAAGGTCCTAAATTCTTTACTTAAAAATAAAAAATTTACACTTAATATAAGAGATGTAATTTTACCTTCATTTTTTGAAAATCAAGCTCACCAATGGATAGTAAAAGAGGCACTACAATATTTTGATGAATATCATTCTACACCAACAATAGATTTTCTTAAAATTGAAGTAAAAAAAATTGATAATGATGTATTAAAAACAGCTATTGTTGATCAATTAAAAGAAATTTATAAATTAATTAATGAAGATCAAGAGTATGTTGAACAAGAATTTTCTAATTTTTGTAAAAACCAATCACTTAAATCCGCCCTATTAAAATCAGTAGATTTACTACAAGATGGAATGTTCGATGATATTCGATTTACAATTGACAATGCTTTAAAAGCAGGTCAAGATAAAAATATAGGGCATGAATATGTAAAAGAAGTAGAAGCACGTTATAAAGAAGAAGATAGACAAGTAATTCCTACCCCTTGGACTATAATTAATGATAAATTAATGGGTGGTTTAGGTGGAGGTGATTTTGGTTTAATATTTGGATCACCTGGTGGGGGTAAATCATGGACAATGGTTGCTTTAGGAGCTCATGCTGTAAAATTAGGACTAAATGTAGTACATTATACTTTAGAATTATCTGAAGGGTATGTTGGTAAAAGATATGATGCTTATTTTGTAAATGAGCCTGTAAATACGGTTCATTTAAAACAAGATAAAGTAAAACAATATATTGATAATTTAAAAGGTACTCTAACTATAAAAGAGTATGCTCCAGGTAATGCTTCTATATCTACTATAGAAGGTCACATACAAAAAATGACAGATCTAGGATACTCTCCAGATTTAGTTATTATTGATTATGTTGATTTATTAAAAAGTAATACAAATGTTAAAGATGAAAAAGAAAAGTTAGATAACACTTATGTTTCTACAAAAGCACTAGCACGAACTTTAAATATCCCAGTTTGGTCTGTATCACAGGTTAATCGAGCGGGGGCTAGAGATGATGTAATTGAAGGAGATAAAGCAGCAGGGTCATATAATAAAATTATGATTACTGATTTTTGTATGTCTTTATCAAGATTACCACAAGATAAAATTAATGGTACTGGTAGATTTTTCTTAATGAAAAATAGATATGGTATGGATGGAATGACTTATCATGCAACTGTTGATGTATCAACAGGGCATATAGAAATGGATGAAAATCCTAGAGAGATTGATGAAAGTATAACAACCCCCAAACAGGTGTTTGCTAATGAACCAACTAATCAAGATAAAAATCAATTAAGTGAATTGTTCAAATATTCTTCCATTAATGAATAATATATACCATATTTATAAACCCGTTATTAAAAAGTTAATTAACAATCTATGAGAGACATTACTAAAGAGAGAATAGTTTACAAACCTTTTGAATACCAAGAAGCATCAGATTACTGGTTACAACAACATCAAGCTCACTGGCTACATACTGAAGTACCTATGATGTCTGATGTAAATGATTGGAAACAAAATCTTACTAAATCAGAAAAAAACATTATTGGTACTATTTTAAAAGGATTTGCCCAAACTGAAACTGTAGTAAATGACTATTGGTCAAGTTTAGTTACTAAATGGTTTAGAAAACCTGAAATAATTAAAATGGCTGTTACTTTTGGAGCGTTTGAAACAATTCATGCTGAAGCTTATTCTTTATTAAATGAGGAATTAGGATTAGACAATTTTAGTGAATTTTTAGAAGATGAAGCTACAATGGCTAAAATATCAGCATTAACCGAAGTTAGAGATTCTCATAATGGGGAAGCTGATTGGCATGAAAGAGCTAAATCATTAGCTATATTTTCGGCTTTTACAGAGGGAGTAAATTTATTTTCATCATTTGCTGTTTTATTATCATTTAAATTAGATAATAAACTTAAAGGTGTAGGTCAAATAGTAGAATGGAGTATTAGAGATGAATCATTACATTCAAATGCTGGGTGTTGGTTATTTAGAACTTTACTAGAAGAACATCCAGAATTAAATACACCAAAATTAAAAGAAGATATTGAGGAAGCAGCTAGATTATCTTTAAAATTAGAATTAGATTTTATTGATAAAGTATATGAAATGGGTGATTTAAAAGGATGCTCACAATATGATTTAGTATCTTTTATTAAACATAGAACTAATACTAAAATGGGTGATTTAGGTTATAAACCTATTGTTAATGATATTGACAATGCCTCAATAGAAAGAATGAAATGGTTTGATTCTTTATCAGCCGGAAAACAACACACTGATTTTTTTGCGAATCGTGTTACTAATTATTCAAAAGGTGCCCAAAATTGGGATGCAAACTCTTTATTTTAATAAAAAACAAACATGAAAAATTACTTATTTATACTATTATCTTTATTCTTATTTGGATGTAATAATACTACTAAAAAACAAGAAAAAGTAGAATCAGATCCGGTTACTATAACAATGAAAGTTATAAATAATACTGATGCTGATTTTACTGTTAATTGTTCTTGGTGTGTAGATAAAAAAGACCAAACTACTACAGTCAAAGCAGGTGGAAGTTATTTACTACAATCTAATACACATGATCCAAGTGGTACTGTATTTACTGTTCATCCAAAACCTCCAACAACAATTACTCAACCCGATCCAAGTGAAGGAACTTTTCAAATGACGTATGGTTATTGGAATGGAGCAGCTCATGTTACTTGTGATGATATTTGTAACAATTCAAACCCAACAGAAAAAACACATTATACAGGTTGTAACTGGGTATTTGATGCTGCTTTTACAGGTGGTAAAGGTATAAATTCAACCGTAACTTTCACAACTAAAACATTTACTGAGTAAAAAAATGGATAGTAATCTAATATCAAACACCGAAAATTGGGAGAAGGGTAAAGACTATCCTTCTTTCATGGATGAGATTTCAATTGCGACCTTATCTAAGGGTTATTTATTACCTGGGGAAACACCTAAAAAAGCTTATAGACGTGTAGCTCAAGCTGCTGCTAAAAGATTAAATAAACCCGAACTTGAAAATAAATTTTTTAAACTTATTTGGAATGGGTGGTTAGGTTTAGCTTCCCCAGTTATCTCAAATATGGGTACTGATAGAGGATTACCAATTTCATGTTTTGGAATTGATACACCTGATTCTGTTAGAGGAATTGGATTAACAAATGCTGAATTAATGAAACTAACTTCTCAAGGAGGAGGAGTTGGGATTTCAGTGTCTAGAATTAGACCTAGAGGCACATTAATTACAGGAAATGGTAAATCTGAAGGTGTAGTACCTTGGTGTAAAATTTATGATTCTTCTATTATTGCTACTAATCAAGGTAATGTAAGAAGAGGTGCTGCTTCAGTTAATTTGGATGTCAACCACCCAGATATAGATGAATTTTTAGAAATTCGTAGACCTAAAGGTGATCCTAATAGACAATGTTTAAATTTACATCAATGTGTAGTTGTTGATGATACTTTTATGAGAAGGTTAGAATCAAGAGATCAAGATACAATGAATACTTGGGCTAAAATTTTAAAAGCAAGGATGGAAACAGGAGAACCTTATATAATGTATAAGGATAATATTAACAAAAACAATCCTATTGCTTACATGATGAATAACTTAGATGTAAGCATGACTAACATTTGTACAGAAATTACTTTATTTACAGATGAAGAACATTCTTTTATTTGTTGTTTATCTTCTTTAAATTTAGCTAAATATGATGAGTGGAAAGATACAGATGCTGTAGAATTAGCTACTTGGTTTTTAGATGGGGTAATGCAAGAATTCATTGACAAATCAGCTGGTAGAGAAAGTTTAAAAAGAACTCATAAACATGCTTCTAAAGGTAGAGCTTTAGGATTAGGTGTAATGGGTTGGCATACATTTTTACAACAAAAAGGAATGCCTTTTAATTCAATTTCTTCAACTGCTTATACTCACAATATCTTTTCAGATATTAGAAGTAAAGCTGAAAAAGCATCAAGAGACTTAGCAGTTGAATATGGAGAACCTGTATGGTGTAAAGGTACTGGAATGAGAAATACGCATTTGCTCGCTATTGCTCCTACTGTGTCGAATAGTGTAATTACTGGTGGTATCTCCGCAGGTATTGAGCCGTTACCCGCTAATATCTACACATTTAATGGCGCTAAGGGAACCTTTATTCGTAAAAATAAAGTATTACAAGATATTTTAGTTGAAAAGGGAGAAGATAAAAATAAATATTGGGATCAAATGTTAGCTGATGGAGGATCTGCTCAAAACCTCCCAGATAACGTCTTATCTCCTGCAGATAAAGAATTATTTTTAACTTTTTCTGAAATAAATCAATTAGAATTAGTAAGACAAGCTGCTATTAGACAACGTTATTTAGATCAAACTCAATCACTTAATTTATCTTTTGATCCCGGTGATTCACCTAAATGGATCAATCAGGTTCATATAGAGGCTTGGAAATTAGGAGTTAAAACTTTATATTATTTAAGAACAGATTCTGTTATTAAGGGAGATTTAGGATCTCGAATGGCTGATTGTGTTTCTTGTGACGGATAATAAAAAAATTTATGCGAAAATATTTGGCTGCCACAGGCAGCCTTCGTATATTTACGGTATATTAATAAATAAAAATAAAGGTTATGACAATTCAAGATTTAAAAGCAGGTGATAAGTTTCAAATGGAAGGTTTAGATACTAATGGTGACCGTGTTCAATGTGATGCTACATTAATAACATATCATGGAATGAATAAATACATTATTGAATCAGATGGTATAACAATATTATATGATGGTGAGCAAGAAATTACTAAAAAATATTAATAATCATTTGGCTACCCAGGTAGTCTTTCGTATATTTACGGGTAAATAAGTAATTAATTAAATATAAAGGTTATGATGAATGTAAGTAAATTAGTAGAAGAGTTATTTAGTGGATATGCTGATGGTATTATCACAGATAGAGAATGTGGTGATATGATAGATTTAACTACCAACACTTATACTGTTGTTGTAGATAATGAGATTGAAATGAATTGGAACATAGATCAGGATAGTGAAATATCTGAGTTATAGAGAATGTGGTGATATGATAGATTTAACTACCAACACTTATACTGTTGTTGTAGATAATGAGATTGAAATGAATTGGAACATAGATCAGGATAGTGAAATATCTGAGTTTAGTTATGATTTAGCAGCTTCACAATACGATTATATTTAATATTAAAAAATAAAGGTTATGAAACATCCCGGACACAAAAACGCTAAAAATCAATATGAAGGTAGAGCAGGAGGTAATCTTTCAAAAGAATCAAAAGAATCTCATAAAAAAACAATGCACAATGCAGGACTTTCAAAAGCATTTAAAAAAAATTGGAGTATCTTAAAAAAAAAATTATAAAATAAATAAAGGTTATGGCAAAAGACGGTGGTTACCCAAAAATCCCAATTTCAATTGTATTTGCAACATCAAAAAATTCAAATGCAAGAATAAAAATGAAAACAGTTCGTAATAGAAATATTGATGAATTGATAGATTGTAATTATATTATACCTGGCATATCTGCTAAAGCAATTATTAAAGAGGTAGGTATGGGTGAATATTTTATTAAAAAATATAAGAAAAAATATGATTTATAATCCTTCACTTACGCGTAGGCAATTACAAAATAGGTTCTCTAAACTACAAAAATTAAACTACAATCAGTTTAGATGGTGGAGGATGTATGAAAGCAAAAATAAACCATTAAAAGCAAAATCTTCATTTCGTGATCGAATATTAAATGGAGATTATGATGTTTCTTGTTATTTAGATCAAGCATATTGGTGTGAACATGAAATAAATGATCTTTATGAAAGATATAAAAATGATGATGTTCAACTTCTTGAAAATACTAAAATATGGAAAGCACGTCGTTCTAGATTGATAGAAGATCATGATAGAGAGGAACATGAAAAATTAACTTCAATAGTAAATGAATTTTATAAAAATTTCCAAATCACAAAAGATGAAGTTAAAGAAGAAATGGTCAACTGCTGTGGTTCCCTAATAGATCTTTATTACATTATAGATGAAAAATATAAAATCAAATATATAATACATGAAAAAAGAGGTAGACCTAGAAAAATTGCCTGATCCCAGGAATCATCAATTAATATCATTTATAAAATCTGGTATGAGAATTATATCTTGTATTTTTGGAATATTTGGTTTATTTGGGTGGGCCTTTTTTGGATTAATACTTGCAGAAGTTGTAGGAATATTCGAAGAATTAGTTTAATTAAATTTTAATATGAAAAAAATACTTTATTTTACTGCAGCATGGTGCGCCCCATGCAAAACATTAGGCCCCATAATTGAATCTTTAAGTGGGCAAATTAACTACCAAAAGATAGATGTAGACAATGATTCAGATATGTCTATAAAATACGGAGTTAGAAACGTACCTTCTCTAGTTTTAGTAGATGGTAATGGAGAAGCACTTAATAGATTAGTAGGTGTAAGTACAAAAGAACAAATTTTAAACTTATATAATGGGTAAATTTCAATCAACAAAAATATTTGACGGGTTTAGTACAGTATTTCGTCAGTGGAAAGCAGAAGAAACACACTGTAAATATCTTCATGGTTATGGGGTTTCCTTTAAAGTATGGTTTGAAGGTGAATTAGATGAAAAAAATTGGGTTTGGGACTTTGGAGGCATGAAACGTGCTAAAAATAAAATAGACGATATGTCTCCTAAAGAATGGATGGATTATATGTTTGATCATACTGTTATAGTAGCTGAAGATGATCCTTTTGTTGAATCATTTCAATCAATGGGAGTTCATGGTGCTGCTCAAGTAAGGGTTATCCCTGCTGTTGGTGCTGAAAAGTTTGCAGAATTTATATTTAATAAATTAAATGATTTTGTTAAATTAGAAACTGAAAATCGAGTTCAAGTAATAAGAGTAGAATTCATGGAACACGGTAAAAATAGTGGTGTATATGAAGGTTAGCCATGAAGTTCCACGTTGTCTATTAAATAACAGTCGTGACTTTAATGATTATGATTATTGCCTTCCTCACTTATTAGATCAAGATGAGCATTATAGAGATTTCTTTTATGAATCTAGAAAGTTAGGTCGTCATATTATAATGGATAATTCACTTCATGAATTAGGGACAGCTTATGATCATAAAAGGTTACACCATTGGATTAAAGAATTAGAACCAGATGAATTTATAGTACCTGATGTTTGGATGAAATATGCTCAAACAGTATCAATGGCCAAATATTGGAAACAATTTAAATATCCAAAAAGAACTAAATTAATAGCTGTAATTCAAGGTGAAGATAAAAATTCAGCTTATTTATGTGCTGGTTTATTAAAGGGTTTAGGTTATGAAAAATTATGTGTTTCATATGGTGCTACATGGTATAATGATTTTTTTCCTCACACAAATGAAAATTTAGGAAAATCATTAGGTAGGATAAGATTTGTAAATGGTTTATTAAAATTAAAAGAATATAAAAATACTAAACTTCATTTATTAGGATGTTCAGTACCTCAAGAATTTGGTTGGTATGATAATCACCCACAAATAGAGTCAATAGATACTTCAAATCCTATATTTGCTGCTTTAGAGGGGAATATTTATAACAGTACAGGTTTAAAAGAAAAACCAAAATTAAATATGAATACTTCTTTTGATATTGATGGGAAAAAAATTCTTTATAATTTAGTATTAAAAAATGTTGAAATGTTCAGAAAAATAAATGGATTAAAAAAATATGACAGAAATAATTAGACATATTAGTGGGATGTGTGGTGAACATTTTCATCCAAACATTTGGCACCTTCTATTAGGAGGAGTTGGAATATCTACAGTTTTTTCTTATATTACTATATACATAAAATGTAGATTTAAAGCGTTTGCCTATACGCTTAATAATACCTGGCAAAAATTAAAATAAATTAAAAATGGCAAAAAATGTTGTAGTATCCCTGAGTGGAGGGATGGATTCTTCTACTTTATTACTTAGAGCATTAACTGAATATAATACAGTAACTGCTTTATCTTTTGATTATGGTCAAAAACATAAAGTAGAATTAAATAGAGCTCAAGAATTAGTAGATTATTTAAAAGAAAATAACCATTATGTAACATATCAAGTAATTAAACTTGATGGGTTATCTCAACTACTAAGCTCAGCTTTAGTAGATGGGGGTGATGATGTTCCTGAAGGTCATTATGAACAAGATAATATGAAAGAAACAGTTGTACCTAATAGAAATAAAATATTTGCTTCTATTGTCCAAGCTGTAGCGTTATCTATAGCAAATGACACTGAAGAAAAAACAGATATTGCTTTAGGTATTCATGCAGGTGATCATGCTATTTATCCTGATTGTAGACAAGAATTTAGAGATGCGGATGATGCTGCCTTTAGAATAGGAAATTGGGAAGCAGATCGCGTTGGATATTTTACACCATATTTAGATACAGATAAACTTGGAATATTAAAAGATGGAGAAAAACTCATCAAAACATTGGAATTGGATTTTAACGAAGTATACAAAAGAACAAATACATCCTACAAACCCTATCCCTCAGGAAACTCTGATTACAAAAGTGCTTCGTCTGTTGAACGTATTGAAGCGTTCATTGCTTTGGGTCGTAAAGATCCCGTACAATATGAGGATGAAAGTGGAGAAGTTAAATATGATATTGCGAAAACATATGTAGAAGAACTTTTATCGAGCCATGCCGCAGTATTAGGTGATGCTTAATAATTATTTTAACTTTTTAAAAAATGGGGCCGCTTAAGCGGCCTCTTTTATATATTTATTATTGTACAAAAAAACAGCTGTAAATGTCTACATTCACTAATAGGACGATCAAGTCTACTTATGATCAGTTATTACATATAGAGGGCGATCAAATTCAAAATGGATTAGGTGCTAATCTTTTAAGTGCTTCTTTTAATCTATCAGGCTCCCAAGCAATAACAGGATCTTTTGCTGTTGATGGAGATGCTCAATTTACGGGTTCTGTTAGTATGTCCGGAAATTTAATTATAGATGGTACTGCTTCTATTACCTATTTAGTAACTACGTATGAATCTGCTTCTATTATATTTGCAAGTGGTTCTACTAAGTTTGGAGATTCCTTAGATGATACTCATCAATTTACAGGTAGTGTAACCATAACGGGTTCTTTAAATAGTCCTTATATCAGTGGTTCATTCAGTGGATCATATCAAGGTGATGGTTCTGGATTAACAGGAACAATAACTTCATCACATGCCGTTACGGCAAGTCATGCTATATCTTCTAGTTATGCAGTATCTGCTTCAGAAGCAACACTGGCTACAAACATATTTGTAAATCCCGATAATACTGATACTAGTACAAATTTCCTTTTATTTGCTCAAGGTACATCTGGTAGTCATAGAGCTAATACTGATGATGTTCTTACTTATGTTCCATCTACTAACACAGTAACAGCTACTAAATTTGTAGGTGCACTAGAAGGAAGGGCAACATCAGCAGATACTGCTTCTGTAGTATTAGGTACGATTACTTCAGCCTCTTTTGCTGTTACAGCATCATATGCTGAAAGTTCATCAGTTAATATTATTACCTCTGGTTCATTTGCAGCAAGTGGTGATGGTCCATTTACTGGTTCATTTTCTAGTAGTAGATATTCTATGCTATCCGGATCAATGACTGGTTCTTATACAGGATCTTTTACAGGTAGTGGAGCTAAAATTGTAGGTGTTATTTCATCTTCATTTGCAGAAACTGCTTCGTTTGCATTAAATGCAGGTGGTGGCGCCGCTTCAGGATTTCCTTTTAGTGGATCTGCTGATATAACAGGTTCTTTAGCAGTTACAGGTACTTTCTTTGCTACTAGCATAACAGAAACATCAGCCTTAAGATATAAAGAAAATGTATCTAATTTAAGTTCTGTAGATAGTTTATATAAACTCCGTCCCGTTACTTTTGATTGGAAAGATACTGGAATTAAAGATATAGGATTAATTGCAGAAGAAGTAGAAAAACATATTCCTGAATTAGTTCACATTGATGAAAATGGAGGAGCTGATGGTATAAAATATTCTAAATTAACATCTTTATTAATCAAAGCTGTACAAGATCAACAATCAGAAATAATTGATTTAAAATCTCGTTTAGATAATTTGGATACCTAAAATAGTTATATTATATTGTGATCAATAAAATGATCAAGTGAAAGAAAAACCACTTAAAAAAATTAACATATGCTTAAACGATTAGAAGACTACGATAAAGTCTTACCGATTCTTGAATTATATACCGCAGTACAAAGTGAAGGAAGCCGAGCCGGTTATCCTACTATTGTTGTTAGAACATCTGGATGCACTCATAGGTGTTATTTTGGTGAAGGTGGGTGGTGTGATTCTTGGTATACTTCGATACACCCAGAAAAGGGAAAATATACATTTAATGATATAATTAAAATGTATGATGAACACCCCCATATTAATGAAATGATGCTTACAGGGGGTTCTCCTACTATGCATCCTACTATAGTAAACGAATTAACACATCTAGCAAATGAAAGAGAAATTTTTATTACTATTGAAACAGAAGGAAGTCATTTTTTACCTACTGATTACCCCATTAATTTACTTAGTATTAGTCCCAAGTTTAGTAATAGTATTCCTGTACTGGGAGTTGAAACACCTCAAGGTGCGATTACGGATGAAAAGATGGTCAAAAGACATAACAAATTTAGATTAAATAAAGATGCAATTAAAAAAAGTATTGATTATCATTCAGATTACCATATTAAGCCTGTCCTTGACAAAGAGCTTTCAATGGTTGAGGAAGTTGAAGAATTCATTAATGAATTAGAAATTCCAAAAAGTAAAGTATGGGCTATGCCCGCAGGTGACACTCGTATTTCTTTAATGGAAAGTTATCCTATAGTTATGGATTTTGTAAGAGATAGAGGATGGAGATTTACTGGTCGTTCTCATATAATGGCTTTTGACACTCAACGTGAAGTATAATGAGCAAAATATGGAGATTATGGGCTAAGGCTTTAGGAGAAAAAGTAGGAACCTCTAATGAAGCCGATAGAATAGCTATAATAAGAACTTTAATAGTATTACAAGCAGTAATATGTAATACTTTTATAGTATGGAATATCATCAAAAATTGGGATGACTAAAGAAGAAGCAATAAAGGTTTTAGAAACAATTAAGGAAAATGTAAATACTTGTTGTGCTATTACAATGGATCCAGATGATGTTTTGGAATTAATTGATAGTTTAGAAAAATATTTACAAGAACTTTGAAATTGAATAAAAAGTTATTATATTAAATTATGTTATGAATAAACAAAGAAAACAAATCCATACAGAGTTAGAGGTAGTGCAAGAAGGTTATGCAAATGGTGTTGCTCCTGGTTACCCACTTTCACCTGTAGAAAAAGAAATAATGATACACACCGCAGCTGAAAAGTATGGAGAGTTCCTTACTGCTTTAGGGTGTGATTGGAAAAATGATCCAAATTCTTCAGATACACCAATGCGTGTGTCAAAAGCATATGTTAAAGATTTATGGGCAGGTAGATATACTCAAATGTCTGACATAACTTCATTTCCATCTGATGGTTATGATGGTATAGTAATAGAAAGAAACATTCCCCTTACATCAATGTGTTCTCACCATCACCAAACAATTCAAGGTGTGGTACATATTGGTTATGTTGTAGGCGAAGAAGGTAGAGTAATTGGTTTGTCTAAATTAAATCGTATTGTAGAATTATTTGGTAGAAGAGGAGCAATCCAAGAACAACTTACTTCAGCTATTCATAATGCTGTAGATAAGATTTGTGAAAATAATAAAGGTGTTGTAGTAACAATTGTTGGAACACATAATTGTGTATCTTGTAGAGGTGTTAAACACCAAGGTGCCTCAATGGTTACCACTAAAGCATCAGGTGTATTTAGAGATAATAATAATTTATCACGTCAAGAATTTTTTGATAGTATTAAAATCAATAATGGAACACATTCTATATAATGATAAAATTAAATAATAAACTAATTCTTAGTTGGAACGATATTAAAAATGTTGTAGATATAGTTGCCGAAAAAATTAATAATTTAGATAAAAAACCATATTATATTTATGGAGTTCCACGAGGTGGTTTAATTCCTGCTACTTGGTTATCACATAAAACTGGGATTGAATATCGCCAAATTACATCTACCCAAATATCTAAAACAGCAGATTTATCTCATATTTTAATTATAGATGACATTTGTGATTCAGGTACAACTGTTAAAAAATTAAGAGAAAATTATCCTAAAGTTAAAATAGCTTGTTTATATTATAAAGAAACAGCAACTGAAACTCCTGATATTTATGGCGAAACAGTTGGAGAAGAGTGGTTAGTATTCCCATGGGAATTAGACGAAACTCCAGGACAACGAGATAATACTAATATACAATAATTATGGGTTCAATAAAACCAAAAGGTAAGTCAAAAGGGTTTGGAGATACGATTGCAAAGATAACTCATGCTACTGGGTTAAATAAAGTAGCAGAAGCAGTAGCCAGAGCTGCTGGTCACGAAGATTGTGGTTGTGGTAGACGACAAGATAAATTAAATGATTTATTTCCTTATAAAGTTGAAACTAAACCCCAACCAAAGGCCCCTGTATCACCTTTAATTGAATTTGAAGGAAATTATGAGGTTCTTGAACCTATTAGGTTTATATTAGCAGATGGAAACCCTATAACTTTAGAAGTAGGATCAATTTTACCTATTGATAAAGACCATCCTTTATATAAGGATGTAGAATATTATAATGATAATAGAATAATTAAACAAATAAAAGATGAGTAAACAATTAGACTTATTCGGTTTTGACAATGTTTCACAAGTACCTTTTGTGGATGAAGTTGAAATTTTTAACAAAACATTTGGAAAACCTAACAATTATGAACCAGTCATCCCCGAATACAAAGAGTGGAAATTTGTCTATGATTTTATCCTCGAAGAACTCGAAGAATATAGAGAAGCTTGCGAAAGAGGGGACATTGTGGAAGTTCTGGACGCTTTGTGTGACATTACTTATGTTTCCCTTGGGAACGGTGCTATGCTACATGGTCTTAAAGATAAGATATGGCCTGCGTATCAAGAAGTTCAGTCATCAAATATGTCAAAAGCTTGTAAAACTGAAGAAGAAGCAATGGAAACTATTGCCCTTAGAAGTAAAGAACAAAATGAAGACTGTCATTGGGAACAAATAGATGATATGTATATTGTGTATAGAACACGGGATCGTAAAGTAATGAAGTCAATTAATTATTTTAGACCCGATTTAACTAAATTTTTCACCGATGCAGAACTTTCTAAATTCAATTAAGAAAGGTTTTTTTCCATTTATAATAACATTTTCAGCTTTATCAGTTTCAGCTTCTGCTGCATTTTATTCTGTTAGTGGTTTATCAAAATTATTTGCCGGAGCTTCTTTTGAAGTAATTATTATGGCGGGTTCCTTAGAAGTAGCTAAGTTAATAGTAGCTTCTTTATTATACCAATATTGGGATACAATTAATAAATTTCTTAGAACTTATTTAGTTATTGCAACTGTAATATTAGTTTTAATAACTAGTATGGGTATTTATGGGTTTTTAAGTGCAGCTTACCAAGATACTTACCGTCAACTTACTATTAAAGATAATCAAATAGGATTTTTAGATCAAAAAAGAGAATTTTACGAAAAAGATGTATTAAGATATGATTTACAACTTGAAAGAATTTCTAATAACATTAGTACTTTATCTAATGCGAAAGTTTCAAACATCCAAGTACGAGACACCTCGGTATCTACAGGTTTTCGATCAACAATCTCTACTACAGAGCTTAGACTTGCACAAAAGCGTATTGAAGTTGAAGAAAAAAATCGTAAAGATGTTCAAGCTAAAAGAGAACAAGTAGCAGATTCATTACAAAAATATCAATTAGAAATTTTAGAATTAGAAAATAATTCTGAAGTAGCAGGTGAATTAGGACCTTTACAATATCTATCAGAATTAACAGGTATACCAATGAATAAAATCATTAATTACTTACTATTAATAATTATATTTGTCTTTGATCCATTAGCTATTTCACTTGTTGTTGCTGCTAATTTTGCCTTTGTACAAGCTTTTCCTAAACGAAAAGAAGATGTTATAATTGAATCTTATGATGAAAAGTGGGGTGATGGAATAGATGAGGCAATTAGTCTTGCTGAAAAAGAAAAAGAATTAAGTTTAGGAGATTGGGATGAGGATGAAGCTGAAAGAAGGATGGATATAATTGGTAGAAATGGTAATGATGGAGAACATTATGAAAAACTATCTAACCAATACGAGGATACATCAGAAAAGGTTCGTACATTAGAGGATAAAATTTCAGATATAGATAAATATCTTGATAAAAATGCTCCTTATTATGGAGAAAAAGCATCAGCAACTAAATCTGTTGAAGATTTTTACGGTGAAGAGAAACCAACACCTGAAGAACCTAAAAAACAGATAACTAAAATTTATGATTGGAACAAAACCGAAAGATCTGCTCCAATCCCTAAACCCCATGATATATCAGAAGATCATAGTTGGCCACCACCAGATGATTCAGATGATACTAAAACGTATTAAAAAAGTATAATTGGTTATGTATAAAAAAATCTATGAACAAGGAAAAGGCGAGAATAAACACCTTATTCACTTGTGGACAGATGCAGGTTACGAAAAAATCCAATGGGATAATTATGCTTACAGAGAATGTAGGAAAGAAGATGCTCAATTTTCAGGATTAAAAGGAGAACCATTACTCAGAACTCATAATTGGGATAGGAATACACAGGGGTTACATTTTGCTGATATTTCTGCCCACCAAAAATTCCTTATAGAAAAATATGGTATCAATGATGAACCTTCTAAATCACATAAAGAGGTTTTCTTTGATATCGAGTGTGAAATGGGTGGGGCTTTAACTGAAGAATATATTTCAAATGCACCTAAACCAATTACTTCTATTGCTTGGTATGATAAACAAGCAGATTGGTGGTCTATTGTTATTTTAGACAAAAAAGGACAATTAAAACATACTAAAACAAAAAACAAAGAAATTATTCCCTTACGATACGAGGCTGATTTATTAGATACTTTTCTAAATAAAATGGAAGAAATCCAACCAGATATATTAATTGGGTATAATAGTGATTATTTTGATATTCCTTATTTATTTCATAGAATGTGTAGTGTTCTAGGAGAACAAGATGCAAAACGATTATCTCCTATTGGTGTAGTAAAATATAAAAAAAATAACCAATATTGGTATAAAAAAGATCAATTTGTAGATATAGCAGGTGTTGAATCACTTGATTATATGAGGTTACATAAAAAATATAGTTGGGAAGATGAACCTTCTTGGAAATTAGATTCTATAGGAGAGAAATATGTTGGTGTTAATAAAATTGAGTATGAAGGTTCTTTAGATAGGTTATTTGAAGAAGATATACATAAATTTATTCAATATAACTTTGTTGATGTTGAAATATTAAAGTTATTAGATGAAAAATTACAATATCTTGCTTTAACAAAAAACTTAGCTCATAAAGGCAAAGTTCGTTATAGTGAAGTATATGCTTCTTCTAAAATACATGATGGGGCTATTTCATCTTATTTATTATCTCAAGATATTATCCCTCCAGGTAGACCTAGAGGTGAAAAAAAATTAAATTATGCTGGAGGTTATTTATTTTGCCCAAAAGCAGGTTTATACAATTATATGTTTGATGAGGATTTAACTTCACTATACCCATCAATTATAATGACTTTAAACATTGGTAGAGAAACTATTGTAGGTAAAATTGTAGATCCTGACGATCGTAACAATAGATTAGGTTTAAACGATTTAAAAGTAAAAGATTCAGAAGAAGAAATTATTATAATGGATCCTAATAGAAGATCAGATAATACTAGAAAAACTACTATAGGAAATCTTATACAAATGGTTGAAAAAAACAATTGGTCTGTAGCAGCTAATGGAACCTTTTTTAGAACTGATAAGGAATCAGTATTATCTACGGTTTTAAATAAATGGTTTAATGAAAGAGTTATATATAAAAATGAAATGAAAAAATGTTATAAAGCAGGTGATAATGAAGGTGGAGCTAAAAACCATTTACTTCAATATACAATGAAAATTTTATTAAATTCACTATATGGGGCTACAGCATTAAATTCATTTAGATATGGAATGCCTATGTCAATATTAAGTGAAGCAATTACACTATCAGGATGGCGTATCATACAAGAATCAGCTTTAGTTGCTAATCGTCATATAAATAAGGTTATGAAAAATGAGATTCAATTACATTAAAAATATGAAACACGAAGTAGAAAGTAGACCTTGGGGTATGTATGAAGTATTACTTGATTCAGATGAATGTAAAGTAAAACGAATTACTGTGGCACCAGATCAAAAACTATCATATCAATATCATTATAAAAGACAAGAACAATGGACTGTAATTAAAGGTAATTTAACCATTATTTTAGATGATGAAAAGGTATTTAGGTCACCTGGAGAATCAATTAAGATTCCTTTAGGAGCTAGGCATAGAGCCTGGAATGAAACTGATGAATTAGTACAATTCATTGAAGTCCAAACTGGAGATTATTTTGGGGAAGATGATATAGTAAGAATAGAAGACGATTATAATAGAAAATAACATGGCATTAACAAAACAAGCATTAAGACAAGGAGTACACGTTATGATAGATGATGTACTTGCAACTAAAGAAGAACTTATAAAAATGAGTGAATCTTGGAGTGAAAAAAGAGAAAATTTTTTTCGTAAAATGCTCCAACAAGGAGGAAGATTTAAATTTGATGGAAAACAATTTGATGTTAAACTTAGAGAACGTATATTAAATAGTACAGGATATTCAGATGGAGGGGTAGTTAAAGTTCCTGGAGAAAGAACATTTTAATGAAACACTTAGAAGAAACACCTTGGTTTATTTGTGATGAAGATGATACGAATTATTGTGCTTATGTGGACACAGATTCTAATTATTTTAATGCCGAACCTCTTTTAAGACATTTAAATCCTAATTTTGAAGAACTTTCAGATGAAGAAAAGGAAAGTAAACTTGAAAAAGTTGCTCTTTACTACCAAGATTATATTAGTAATCATTATGATAGCCTTGCTAGAGATTGCTTTAATGTAGAACACCATCGTCTCGAGATGAAAACAGAGGCAGTAATTCGTTCTGCCTATTTTAGAGCTCCAAGACGTTATGCTCAGTGGATTACAAAACAAGAGGGTATTAAAAAAGAAATATTAGATGTAAAAGGTCTAGAATATAAAAAATCTAACTTTCCTAAAGTATTTGGTAATTTTTTTAAAGATGCTCTTGAAGATGTTTTAAAAGGTACACCTCAAAATGAAATTGATACTCGTATTTTAGCTTTTAAAAAGAAAATATTACATGATATGCCTATTGAAGAATTAGGTAATCCTACTGGAGTTAAAACATTAAACAAATATATCGAACGCAAACCTGTAGGGGGCGAAGCATTCACTATTATACGTAAAGGTGCACCTGCTGCTGTTAGAGCAACCATTAAATATAATGATTTAATTAAATATTGGAAGTTAGATAAAAAATATAGCACTATAGTTCAAGGTGATAAAGTAAAATGGATTTATATGAAAAAAAATCCATACAATATAGAAGCATTAGCTTATCTTGATTTTGATATGCCTGATAAAATTAGAGATTTTTTAAATCGTTTTGCTGATAAAGAAAAAGTATTTGAAACTATACTATTAAATAAATTAGAAGGATT
>Ga0209337_1000941_pt1 | contig 22686 bp, 12 predicted proteins | sample LinPmetageLP53_FD_184044 | JGI IMG/M metagenome (GOLD analysis project Ga0209337, IMG submission 184044) | Marine viral communities from the Pacific Ocean - LP-53 (SPAdes) (version 2) | ecosystem: Environmental > Aquatic > Marine > Oceanic | place: Pacific Ocean | collected 2010-02-08 | reverse complement strand
TTAGCTTTTATCTTTCGTGCCATCTCTTATTGAATTTTTACAAATGTAATGATTATTTTTTTATTATTTATTACTAAGCTCACTCTTATCTACATCAGCGTTAGCAGCGTATAGGTTAAACTTATACTTTGATGTGTATGCTTCACCTGGATGTTCGGTTGTTAGGGTTGTCATCATGTACTGACCCTTCATTCTCTCACCCTCTACGTTACCATCTTTAACTATAAATAGGAACCCTATAATATCTACAGGAGGACTATAAGACTCAGCCTTCACAAAGTGTACAGTAGTCCCACGACCCCAAGCGTATCCTAAAAATACAGTGCTCCCGTCTTCTTTTTGAAGATACAACTTGTAGTCTGTTGATATAACACTAATATTGTTATCTTCTGTTGCGTCAAAGCTAACTTTTTTAGTATATGTAAACACGTCTCCTACACTAGTCACTCCAAATGGTGATAAACTGCCAACGTCAGAATCTCCAAGACTATATAAAGCATACTCAGCACCAACAATCATTGAACTTGGTTTAGTCCTTGCTGGATTATTTACACCAAATCCAGCTTCTCCAGTGAAGCTACCAAGGTTATCAGAAATAACAGTAGAGCTAGGGTAATTTACTGACCCAATACCAAAAAACTCTGACCCATCGCCATGATCATCAGTGTATGATAATGTTAAATCTTCATTAGGGTTAGACTCAACAAATGGAATGTTAGCGTACTGCACACCTTCCTTAGTCTTGTAGTCTATAACCTCCATATAAGAGTCTTCAAGAGTAAGCTGAATATTACTAGATAATCTTAAAATTTCATTTGAGATTACTTGAGCAACCAGTCTAGTGTTAAATTTGTAGCCTACAGTAGAGGATATTCCCCATACTTTAACAACATCACCTCTTTTAACATCCTCAAAGAATTTAGTATCAGTCCCTGAAATTAAGGTCTCATCTCCTACACTTGAAGAATAGTTCTTTATAAGACCATTAACTTTTCTGTAACCTATCTCTGTACTTATTGTCGTGCTATAACCATTCTCAAAGCTATTAGGCCCTTCAACTGTTTGCCCAATATTAGTGTACATAGACGTGAAAAACTTAGAATCACTCTCTAAAGATATAGCGTTGTAAGACTTTACAGAAGATGGTTCTATATTGAACGGGAACTGTATTGTAGAATCATACTGATCGTTATAAAAATGGTTATACATACTTTGCCAAGATTCAGGACCTGTATATAGGTTTTGATAACCTCTATCAGTCATGTTGTGCTTGTACAATTTACCATTTTTAAACCCTATAAACTGTCTACCCACTCTAGCGTAATACTCTGGGTAAAAGTCATAGAAAGATGTCCATCTATTTGTTCTCTCGTTAAAAGCTATAGTTTTACCCTCGTAAATAATTTTAGGTGTTTTATTTTGATACCTATCATAACTAGAATCCCAGTTTTCTTTATCTCCACCCCATGAGTCTCTTGATTGATATACGTCAGGGAATGTAACTATATACTCATCATACTTAGGATCGTACCCAGCCACAATGCTAAAGCTATATTCTTTTTGCCCTTCAGGGTTGTTAATAACATACATCTCACCAAGGTCTCTGAAGTAATCTCTCATACCTTGATCCGATGTAACCGTAAGTCCATCATTAGACAATCTTAAAGCAACACCTCTTTTAATATCTATAAAGTAGAATTTATTCCCAAACTTAACTATACTTTCAGGTTGTAGACAGCATCCATACTCTCCTGAGTATAGGTATACGTAGTTATCTATAACCTTATTAGATAAAGATACTAAGCCCTCTCCAGAGGCTGTTGTTAGTATATCTTTCTGAACTAGAACTCTACCAACTTTATTCTCGTGGAATATAAGTAGGTCATCATCCCTCATCATTAACGACTGTATAGAACCAAAGTTTTTATTATAGTCGTAGTATGGTGTGTTAGCTAAGTTAAAGCTAGATAACCCATTTACAGAACCAGTACTAGAGTACGTCTCTGAGTAGTACACAGAAGCCTCTAAGCGTCTCTCTGAGGCGTTATTATTAATAACATTTATTCTACCCTTACTGTAATGATTCGTTCTATGGAAATCATTAAGGTAGTAATCCTCAGGGAAGAACAGCTCTGAAGCTGATCCAGTTTCATTAGTAGCCATATTCCTAGGCTTGAAGTATACATCCCCTTGATTTAATAAAACCTCTGCAGGAACAGTAGAAACTCTCGTGTTCAAATCTTTATTTAATATAAACTCTCCAGCCTGACTGCTATCACCTATATGTCGACCATTTGTGACAGGGTACTTTTTACCTACCTCATAATAAACCATTAAATCCTCATCAAGATTTTTCTTAGGTCTGTATATCTCAGCTATAAGGTTTTCGTACCCACTAGATCCGTATGAGAACCCTGAGTGAGCTATACTAATAGACTCGCCTGCTTCACCATAATTTACTGCAGCGTTTTCAGGGTCATTTATTCTTAAATAGAACCCCTGTGTTGTTGAGTCTGTAGATATTGGTTCTCCATCTTCACTTACATATAAATCTTCTCCTGCAATCTCTAAGTCTACATACTCTGTAAACTTACGTCTACCAGTCCCAGGGTCAAAGCTTATAAATCTAATTCTATCTCCAGCCACGTAATTATAGCCTATCTGAGAGTTATTAGCTTGGTTATAACTCCATTCTTCTCCTTTTAGAGATTGAAGACTTAAGTATATTTGCTTGTCATTAGCATCAGATGAAATCTTTGCGTTCACAACAGTCATCTGTATAAACTCATCTACTGTAGTATTACCTGTGTAATACATCTGGTAGTGTGTAGCCCAGCTAGGTGGTTCGTTGTATATTTTAAACTTAAGACTAGATGTTGAGCTTAAGTCACTACCTCCACTCTCTGTATAAAACTTATTGTATGGTCTTGTACCGTTAAGGTTAGCACCATCTAAATTAACTCCATAGTCAGGGGCAGCGTTAACAAATGAACACCTGTTAGTCTCATCAAAGTAAGCTACACCAAAGTTATGGAAAGCACCTGTTTTAAAGGCTGATAGACCAACATCACCACTGATGAAGGAGCTATTATTTACCTCGTTAAAACTTGAGATTTCAGCAGTATTCATACCTTCACTTCCTGAAGGAGTACATTCAAACTGAAGGGTTATAATTCCACCTCCTATAGCCTCTGCAGTAACTCTTTTATTTGTGTGCGGTCCATGATTTATATCAGCACCACCAATAAATGATTCATTATTAATTCTGTTAGCTACTTCGTTACAAAGAAGGTCTACATCTACAAAACCAGTAACTGTATAGCTAGCACTAATGCTACCACCTCTTTTAAGCCCACTAGTAAATGGCTGAGTGAAAAATGCACTAAAACCTAAATCAATATTTATATATTGAGAATTATCTGGACCTAAATCTAACCCGTTTAAATCTAACTGAGGTCTATAAGTAGAGTTTCCATCGTTTGGTCCTAAAATAAACTCAGACTCTCCAAAGCTACTACCATTATAAGGTACATCTACTTGCCTTGATTCTAAAGAAACTCCACCATCGTTTTTAAACTCAGATTGTATAACCATCTTAGTGTTGTCATACCCCTCTACAACATTACCGTAAGCAAGTCTATTGTTTGATAGTATCGTTTGAGCTTTAGCTTTCTTAGGTACAGCGTCATACAACTTAGTTGAGTCCGCTTTATCTATAAATGGATACGTACCATTATTATAAAATGCTACGTTAGACTCTATATCAGTATACTCATTATCACTCTCGCCTATAAGATCATTCTTTAATTTCTTAAGGTGTTTTATAAAGTTGTTTTGAAGTGTATCAACAAGGAAAAACTCTCCATCATTACCCTTTCTAGCTACAATCTCTATAGTCTCTACGTCAGATATAGTATCGTCATAAGTGATGTCTAACTTGTTAGCTATAGAGGTATAATCCTCAGCACTAACAGCAGCATTTAAAGCAAAGTGTGGGTCTATAACAACATCTGATATAGGGCTGTATGAAGTCATTTCTTCATCAACATGTGTATACCTATACTTAAATTGGAACACGTTATCAAGGATATTGTTTGTAGCAACGTTTGCATCTATATCAAACTCTACGCTAGGTTTAAACGTAGGTTGATGTTTTACAACGTCAAAGTACTTACTCTTCTCTTGATAGCTACCATAACTAATAAGTGGTGAGTGTGCCTTAGCCTCACCATATACTGACGAAGGGTCAGCGTATAATAAACGACCAGGTACAGCAGAGAAAGATCCAGGCCAAGGAGAATCTGTAATCACCCCCACAGCATTTGCCCCACCTACCTGAACAGGATTTGCAGCTACATTATCAGCCTCACCATAATTTGTGGTTAAGGTAATACTAGTTCCACTTATAGACTCTATCTGGTAGTAGTAAGGGAAGTTTCCTGAGTCCTGTATTCCTATAAAGTCACCAATATAACTACTGGATAATCCATGTAGAGTTGATGATGCTGTGATTACAGGGCTTCCTAGGGTTACGTTAAACGTAATTCCAGGGTTAGGTTTCCTTACTATTCCTGTAATTTTAGAGTAACCGTTAAACCCTATTGTGGAAATTCCAGATACTGTATTTAATTGAGTGTATATATCATCATCCTCTTTGAACGGGTGATTGTTAGACCCAGTTCCAACATAAACAGTTGATACTAAACTTCTATAGTAAGCATCTTTAAATAAGAACTTACAATTCTCTATGTTTCTTTCGTTTTGCTTTGCAAGCTCAACATTTATCTTTCTAGGTCTATTAAGGTTATCTGTCCAGTAAAGGATGTCATCAACCTTGCTTACACCTGTTATAAGGTGCCTATCACTAAAGTTTAATATGTTGTTATTGCTACCGTCACTAGAGGCTCTATCGTCTTGATATACAGTACTAATAGAGTCATTTGTTAGGTCATACTCTAGTATACAATCAAATTTCTTACCAGTAGCTTCGTTAATCAAGAAGTAATAAACCTTACTTTTAGGTTTATCCTCGTAAGATCCTATACACTTATACCCACCTGAAACAATAGGTACTACTGTAGTGTTACCTGTATCGAAATCAGCAAGTATTCTTTTAGCTGAACCAGTATAAGCCCTAGAAGGAGCAGCGTTTCTAACTACATTCCCCTCGTAGCTACCAGTTTTTTCGTATAAAAGATTTACGCCCTGAGGAGTGCCTTCATTATAAATTTCTAAAGAGGTCACTTTCTTTACAGAGAGTTCACTTATATATCCAGAAAAAATATAATTATCACTTGGCTCATCATACTCTATACCATTCCCAGCCTGAATCCTTATTATACCTGTCGAGCTGTATTCAGAACCAGTTGTTATTCTTACGTAGCGATACCCAGTACCACTTGTGCTATTAATACCTGCCCCCTTATAAAAAACTCCATCATCAGAAATTGCATTAAGAGGGATGTCACTATACGTCCATGGCTCTTCAACTACAGTGTTTTGATATAAAGCGGTGTTATCCCCTAAGTCTACCTTAAAAGCTCTGTTATCTGGGTTCGATGGAGATCCCGTATGCATCCACATCTTTAACCTTATCTCGTATGTAGTATTTGGCTCTGCAACAAAAGTCCTATAAAAAAAATCTCCTGATTCTACAGAGCCGCCAGCAGATGGATTAGGATCATGTTCAAATTTACCAGTAGAAGTTGTGTATATCCAATCTGTGTTAGTAGCAGTCATTATACCAGGAGAACCTGACTCAACCCCCTCAGTAAATCCTGAAGCTTCTCCTTCATTAAGTACATCAGAAACATCTCCTGATAGTACGTTTATAGTATCAACATTCTCTATATAGGATGTTTCACCTTCCCCTATAAAAGCTAGAATATCTTTATGTTGCAACGCTCCAGTATAATTTTCATTTAAAGCATTACCAAATGCAGTAGAGCCTTCTTCAGCTCTATACAGCCTAAATTCCCAATTAGGATTCCCACTCATAACTGTTACGGTGAAGTGAAGACCTCTATCTAGATCTTCTCCGTTCTCATCAACAAAGGAGTAGTCTTCATGATGTAGCTGTTGCCCAGATGTTGAAGAAAAAATACTATCAGAGTTAAAATTCTTTATCTCAAGCTTTAATAGTGATGTTTCTGCTGAGGATCCCCCATCTATAATTTTGTAATGAGCGTGTGGAATACTTGCATTTCCTTCGTGAGAATCATCTGCCCCGTTAGCAAAATTATGACAGTTTTGAATAAATAAACCAGCTAAAGATGATGATCCAGAGTCGTTGTTGTAATCTAAAATTTTGATAAAATTATTTGGGTCGCTTTCTTGGTAGTTTTCATATCCAGGTATATCAGGATTCTTCATAAGAATACTAACATCACCACCACCAATAGTTGCAAAATAACTTGCAGGAAGATCTCCATAAAGAACAAAACTATGCTCATCGTAAACGTTTGTACCTGAAGATTGTGTGTTTTGAATTATTTGAATTTGCTGAGATAATGTAGCTATAAAATTGCTTAAACTTGTTTGATTATCTACATAATCAGAAGTAAAGTCAGCTATAGTACCATCATTAGTAGAGGCTATTAGGCTAAGGTTTTCTAAAACACTATTTAACTCAAAAACGTTAAAATTAGTAATATCTAAAGTTAAGTCATTTAGTAAGCCTAATAAGCTATAAACATCTGTTGTAAGGTTTGTATTTGTTTGTGATAAAGCTGCGTTGTCACTACTTGCTGTATCTAGTAAAGCTTGTATACCATCAACATCAACTTGTGTTATACCATCTTCTGGGGTTATAGAAGCAGCACCATCAATAAGGCCTTGATTATAACCTGTTAATTCAGCAGCATCCTCAAGGTCACCCACTCCTTCTTCAGTATACAACTGTTCTACTGAGGCTGCACCATCATCAAATGCAGCGTCTATATCCCCTTGAGTAAAATCTTGTTGTAGGATACCATCTGCATAACCTACATCATAACCAATAAGGTAAGAATTAGTTATGTCATCTGAAGTATAAGCATTAGCTATGTCAGCTCCTAAACTTGCAACTTGAGTAGTAAGAGCGTTAAGGAGGTCTATAGCCTCACTGTAGATAGTAGTTGTTATATCTACGTTATCTGGAACTTTAAATATCTGTATGTTGTCTATATATTGAGGTTCTCCACCTGTAGGTACAGCTGCAGTTAATCTAAAAGTTAAACCCTCTGTAGTTCCAGCAAGGTCTTGCTCTGTAACATTAATGTTAAATAAATTAAACCCACTTTTTTCTATATTGTTAATATGAAGATTAGCATTCCCTTCCTCTTTATATAAATAGGAAATACCATTAGCTACAGAAGAGCTAAGAGATATTATATACTGACCTGCTGTTGTAATAACCGCACTAGATGTTATAGCAAAATTATTACCTTCTGAAAATTGCAACGCTTCTTCTGCAATAGTTGCTTGATGAGTTAAATCCCACCCAGTGCTACTGTTCTCATCAAACGTACCATTAGATACAAGGTTTGTAAGGGTCATGCTATTCTCAAAAGCTTGTAAGGCTTCTTCAGCAGTAGTCTGAGCTTGTATAGCAGCATCTGCACTTGCATTTGCAGCATCTACATCAGCTTGTGTTATACCATCTTCTTGGTTTGCAAGAGCAACTACTAATTGAGTTTCTAAGCCTGCAATAGTTGCATAAGCAGCATCTAATCTACCTTGAATCACAGCCTCAGCAGCGTCAACATCAGCTTGAGACACACCATCCTCTTGGTTTGCCATAGCATCTGCTAAATCAGCTAAAATAGTATCAGCTTCACTCTGTAGTAATACATTAGCTGCAACAGCAGCATCTAATTCAACTTGAACAGCATCTAAGGTGGTTTGTGTCACACCTTCAGCAGTAAGAGCAGCGTCTAATTCAGCTTGAACAGCACTTAAGGCAGTTTCTGCAGCAGCAGCAGCAGCTTGTGCTGCCTCTAATGCTTGGGCTTCAAAAGCAGCTTGACTAGAAATCTCATCCTCATAAGCGTTAGCTAAATCGTAAGCATCTTGAATAACAGTATTAAAGCTAACAATTATACCTCCAAGAGTTGCACCGTAATTAGCATAGTTAGAGTTTAATATAATACCCGTACCACCCGCATACCCCTCATCTCCAGGCACTAATTGAGTCATCTCATTAGCCAAAGTCCTAATTACCTCTAGTACTCCTGTATAATCAGCTTGAAGGCTTGAAACTGCATCAACAAGACCCTGAAGACTTTGCGTATCAGCATCAATAGTAGTATTTATACCTAATAAAGCCTGTATAGCAGATTCTAAAGATGCAATTTGAGTATTAACATCATCCTGTAAGTCAGTATCAGAAAGGTTAGCATTGTTAAGGGTCATTATCATCTCACCAATTGCAGAAGTCAAAGAAGTTACCTGAGCTTGATTAGCTTGATAAGCTGAAATTAAATCACTTACTTGTTGACCCTCCCCTATTACATTAGCTATTTGGGAATTTATATTATTTATAGTATCGTCTGCAATATCTAATTGATCTTGAATATCTTGAATATCACTACTACTAGATGCCTCTGCCTCTACTAAAGCAGCTTCTAAAGATGCAATTTCATCATTCAAACCACTTAGTTGAGAAGTTAAATTTGCTATCTCAGAAGCTTGAGTTTCAATATTCCCAGTCAAAAGATTTATCGCTTCTGAAGCACCTTGGTTTTGAGTAATTATTTGATTTAGATTACTTAAATCTGCATTTAATAAGTTTAAAGAACCTACAGCATTACTACTACTCAACCCATTAGCAGCGTTAAGATTCCCTAACGTTAAGTTATACTCCGTAGTTAACTGATTCAACTGAATGGTTAAGGTATTGATGGTTGCCTCTAATTCAGCTATCTGTTGTTGTGACTCCTGATAATCAATAACAAGGTCATCATACGCAGTAGAGGATTGACTGTTAACTTCAATCTTAGCACTAACTCCTGTAATAAAGTCAATATTTCTATTTAAATTACCCTCTTTAAAGTTCTCTTTAACAGTCTCTTCATCGTCTCCAAATACTAAGTCAAAAAGCTTTGCACTCCTAACTAAAATTCTTAACTCTGTCTCAGGTTGCTTATACTCTGATATACTTATACCTGAAATGGTTACAGAGTCTTCCTCTGCAAAATCACTACTTACTTCAAGACTAAAGTTAGATCTACCAACCTCAGATGTAAACGTATAAGAAAAAGTATTATTAACACCACTTATATCCTCACTGTACCCTTTACCATCAAAAAACTTTATACTATTTCCTGAAGAAGAAAACGCAGATATATTAGCCTCTATCTTATAAGTTTTTCCTTTAGATAAGAATGCAGGGAAGTTTAAAGAAGACCCTGAAATAACTTCATCTCCCGATATAGTTAAGGTATTACTAGATACAGAAAAACCTCTAGGGATATTTGAGTTAAAGTCATTCTCTGACGTATAAGCCTCTAAAAGGTAGAAGTCACTAGCATCAGCCTCTATAGGATTCCTATTTAAAATACCAGCTAGCTTAGTGGTAGAGTTAAACCCTGTTACAACATTTCTATTTGAGGTAGATATTGTGTGAGTAGATGCTGAAGTTGCACCAGGACTAAGAATCTGAGCTGAAAAATCTGTAAGTTTATCAACAAAAGCTGCAGCTATCTCTGTCTGATCTCCATCAAACTCAAAGGGATCGCCTGTGTTAAAGGTACCCTCAAAATTAAGTTTATCAGAACCAAATGGAATAGCATCCATAGTCCCATCAAAATTCTCAACTACACTCCATATATTAAGAGGGTTTAAAGGATCTGCTGGTGTGATAGGGTTATCCCCCTCTAAAGTAATAATAAATTCAGTATATTCATCTGTATCACTAATAGCATCAATAACTCCAATAGGGCTACCATCATCCGTTACTGAGTCTGCTACACCCTCTGAAAGCTCAATCCCTCCTGATGATCCTAAGTATATAGCCCCATTAACTTGTATAGGAAACTCCCCTTGAGGATCCCCTACGTTAACAGTATTTACCCATAAATCAAACTCAGGACTTTCACTGTACGAACTCTTAAAATCAAGGTCAAAATCCATCCCTTGAACATCTGCTATAATCTCAATTACTAGGACTACATTGCCTAAAGACATAGAAGTCGAAGGAGTGAAAGGTAGTCCCGTTCCTTGTACGTATATCTCTGAGTGTCCTGTAAAAGTTTCTCCAGATACTCTATCTATAAGTGGTATATTTTGACTTATAGTACCGTCAGCAGAATTAAATTTATTATATAATGTCGTGGCTGCAGAGGTACCATCACTATTCCCAACCCAGTCAAGAGCTATCCCTGAGTAAACTAAATTACTGTCTTCGTCATAGCTCCATATTGAAAATTGATGTTTATTTCCATTTAATTCTCTACCCCCAATAAAAATCTTTTGAGTAAAGAATATACTCTCTAGAGGTGGTTCAGAAATAAAACCATCTTCGATAGTCTCTACAATGTAGTTGTTTTCATTTACAAATCTATGTACAACCTCTTTAGTTCCTTCAATATTCTCTACAGAGCCTGAAGTACCATCAGATGACGCAACGTTTCTAATGTTCTCTGCGTGTCTATAATCACCATTTTTTATCAGGCGAGGTTCAGAATCCTTATCCATCCCACCTGTAAATATTCTCTTATCTTGTGCCATTGTATGTTAAAGCTTTGGTGATTGTTTGAATGCTTTCCTAGAGGTCTGCATAGCAGTCTCTTTACTAAAACTCATCATTCTAGCTCTTGCTAGTCTTTTCTCGTTGTAGTAGGCTCTCTTAGCCATCTGCTTCTCGTTTGCAGGAATACCACGCTTTCTTTGTATATACTTATAATAGATGTAACAACGTAACGCCTCTTCACAAAACTTATGAACCCTTGGAACGCTTCCTGCTACCCCTAGTTGTACTAATTCCATTGTGGTTGTTAAGGGGGATGAAGCAATCCCTGCTGAAACACCAGCCTCATACCCAACCATTTGAGCACCATCATGGTTAGGAGAGAAAGTAGTATCTGTAAGTGCTATAGGAACAACAGTTGAGTTGTTATAAGTTAAAATAACTTCATTCCCACTCTGTGAGGCTGTAAGGTTAGTACTATAAGGATTAACTCTATAAGTTGGGTAGCCCTCATTTATTAATGTAGAAAATCTCTCTGCAATAGTTGTAGCATTATCACCATCCTGAAAAAAGATTGAGGTAGAAGCTGTAGTTGTTTGAGTAGTAGAAAAAGTAAAGGTCTCACTAGCAGTTGCGTCATTTATTTTAGGTAATCTTAAAAGAGTTTCATCTATTATTTGAAATTCTGAATCAGAATCTGCACCATTAAACTTAAGTCTAATAACATGGTCTCTAGGCATTTCGTAAGAAACACCATCAGATATATACTCTAAAAATACAGTCTTACCAGATACACCTGAAGAGAAGTTTATAGTGTTGTCATTTCTATTTAATCTATAATACCCTAAAGAGTTTTTTCCTCCACCTACACCAAACTTTTTTCCTAAGTCTACATGGTAGTAAGGGTTGTTTTCATCGTAAGTATCATCATTAACCTGAGATACTACAGATGCATCTAAAGATAAGTCTGGGTTATTACCTAAGGGAACAAAATCTCCCTCGTCATTTTTATACCCAACCCTTAATAGTTTAACGTAATCAGTAGGTAGAGTACACTGAAGAGTCGTAGAGTCAACTAAAAGCGTACTAGTCTTAACCTCCTGCTCTGCATCAAACTTAAGTTCTCTTAAGCCTTGTAATGCTAATAACTTTAATTGGTAAACCTTAGCCTCTTTATCGTAAGAGGTATCGTCTATCATTAACTGAAAGTCGTTAACTACTTCGTCTATATCTGTATAATCTAGTGCCATAATTAATTATCTTGTATTGCTTCCTTATTCTGTGCGTACTGCACCACCTCTGCTTCTCTAATGCTAACGCCTAAATACTCTAGTATTTTAGTCACTAATTCCCCATGACATCTTTGACTTAATACAAACTGAGCAGAACTAGAGTGGTCGTAAACTGGCTTACCAGATATAGTTACGTAACCCCACTTAGGAGTGTTCTTATTGTGGTAGTACGTTACTAAAATTTTAGTTATAGTTTCAGGAAAAATACTAATTCTTTTAAATCTAACATCTCCTGATAATAAAGCTATAGGGTACTCTATAGAAGGTTTAACTAGACTACTCCTCAATATTTGATTTATATTTTCATCAGTAACAATATCTATAGGAATATTACTACTTATACTGTGTTTTTCGTCATTACCTGTGCTTATTGAAACTATATAATCTATCTCCATGTGTTGAAGTGCTCCAAACCAAGGATTATCATTTCTACTTAAGTTTACGTCTTCTTTCAATAAAAAATGTAATATATCTTGTTCAGCCAAGGTTGGACTCAAGCTTTCGTGATAAAACCCTGCAGCTTTTTTAGGTTGAGACTTCTCCATCACTATAGAGAGTCTTTTATTGTACAACTCTAACTCTGCTTGCTTTGCTAAAAGATTAAACTCAGAAGGGGTTATAAACCCTCGCTGCTCCTTGTTAGCAAAGGCTTGTACTAATCTATATACTTCATCAATTGTCATTATATCATAATTTATTCATAGCAAAAGTACGAAATAATTCGATATAATAAAAAAGGAGGACCGTTAAGTCCCCCTTTAATCATATATTACATTAAATCATTATCCATTAATCGCTTTTAGTCTACGCTCTATCTCAGAGTATATCTGCTCTCCTTCGCCTTCAGAACAGAAGTCTACCATTCTCTCGATAGGCTTAACTCCAATTGCAGGGACACATATTGTATTACCTGAGGACACCCAAGTTACACCTGTCTTCTTCATAGAGATAATACCTGATTCCTCAGCCATTAATAACAGTTGCTTCATCTCTGTACGAGGATCATTCATACCTGCTAAGAAAGCTGCAGGGTTTTTCTCTGCTTGAACTTTCATATCCCAACGGATCTCATCTACACTCTTGTTAGTGTTGACACCTAATACCTTTGCGTACCCTACAAGCTCATTTAGAGGCATTTTAAGGGCACTTTGTACAGCATCCATAACATCGGCTACTTTAGCTATTCTATCTTGTGCAGACTTTTCTTCGTCTTTTACGGTAAATAAAACATTCTTAGACTTAATCCTATGAGGATTACTACCGTTAGCGTTACAGGTATCTAAATAAAGCTTTAAGGTGGGATTAGTGTGTTCGACAAAAAGAAAACCATTAGTAAAAGAAATAGGCTCTCTCATTTTAGCCTCCTTTGGTTGCTCATCTGCAAAAATAGAAGCCTCTCCAGGAACGTATCTAATCTTTCTATTTTCCCCCTTTGTAGGGTCAAATATAATATCCTCAGCCTTTAATAAAGAAACAACAGGGTATTGAGGCATCTTAGTCCTTGGATTTCTAGACTTTGTTCTTAAAACATAAACAGAAGGTTTAAAATCTTGTTTCTTGTTAGTAAATTGAGGTGTGAATTTTTTTTCTACTACGGGAGCTTTAGCTTCGACCTTAGTAGACGTAGGAGGCGTAACAGCCTTACGAGTTTTTGTTGGTGTCATAATAATTATTTTCTAAAATTAACTTAAAGTTTATAAAAGGAGGGGATTTCTCCCCTCCAGTAAATATAGTAATCTATCTATTAAGCTAGTATAGCTTGAATAGTAATTGCATTAACGTTGTTTATCAACGAAGAAAAGTACTCCGAAGATGAATCGTCAGCCACTACAAGGAAGTTTTTGTTAGGCTTTGCTTTAGCTAAATTAGTAGCTTCAACAAATTCTTCCATAAAACCTTTTACAGTAGCAGTAGAATCTAAAACAACAATAACCTCGTCAGAGTGAAGTGCAGTATTATCTGTATCAACACCATCATAGTTAATGATAGATTTAAAGTATATAGTGACTGCGTTACCAACTGTGTTTGTAACCGCACTAGTCGGTTCAATACCAGCAAAAGAAGATAACGGAAAACAACAAGAGTCTCCTGTTAAAGCATCATCATCTGCGGCAGCAACCGTTCTAAAGTATAAATAAAGTTCATTCATTGTTATAAGAATTAAGAGTTAGCACCATCTATTACTATAGAAGCCACTGCACTAATGTTCGTAGAACAAAATGAAGTTGGAACTCTATCGTCACCAATAGTTATCATTGTGTCATTCGATAAAAGTGAATCCATAATGTCTTGTATAACCTCTCTGTGTTTATCTTCAGTTATAGTCAAGGTAACAATATCTGTAGTTACTACTTCGCCTGAGCCAATAGTATCACCATCATATTGTTTCATTGATTTAAAGAAAACACTTAAAGTTGTAGCACTTGCAGGTAATAACCCTGTAAGTGAAGACATTGGAAAACAACAAGAATCGTCTGAGCCATCGTCAGTACCAGCCTGATCTCTAAAGTATAAATATTTTTCGTTCATGTTTTTATATTTTTAAGAGTCAGCGTTAGTAGCTGCTATTGTTAATGTTCCTATAGGGTTAGAAGCATTCAAGCCTGTAATTGCAGATTCTACACTTCCATCAGCGTCATCACCTATGACTACAAATCCGTATCCACCTTGAGCTGAGGAAAGTCTATCACATATAGATTGCATAGCATCTTTATGAGTTTGATTTGCAGCTAAAGTTAACGTAACTACGTCAGATATAACCACTCCGTTTGCTAAAGATACTTGTCCGTCATAATTTCTTAAAGACTTAAAGTAAAGAAGTAAAGTTCCTGTTGCACCAGGAGCCATACCAGCAAATGAAGATAAAGGATACATAACATCAGAAGAACTAAGAAATTGAACTCCTGAATCTAAGTCAGCAGCTACGTGAGCAGTTCCAGAAACAGCAAGTGTAGCTAAAGCTCTTGCAGCATTTGGACCAGCAGCATCAACAGCATAAGCTGTAGCAATATCATCAGCACCTTTATCACCCCCAGTACCAACACCAATTACAATAGCTCTACCTGTAACAGTAATAGTCCCAGCAGCAACGCCAGAATCAACCTGAACAGATATATCATTTGCAACACCACTTCCTGTTTCAACAGCAGTAAATGTAAGGGTATCAGAACCAGCAGGAATAATAACTAAACTTGCTTTATCGCTAGTGTTAAAGTATAAATATTTTTCTTTTGTCATAATTATTTTTTTTAAAAGATTTAGGAAGGAGGTTTTTCCCCCTTCCCTTACCTATATTAATTATGATTTCTTGAACAATAAGAAACGGTTAGGAGCAAATCCTTCAAAACCACGTTCAGTACGGTAGTTACAACGTAACTCATCTGTTTCGTTAGTCTTGTTTTGTAGAACTGCAGAACCAGTTAACCAGTGTTCCATCTCACGAGAGTATCCGTTAGCAGCTTTGTATCGCATACGTAACGAAGGAATTTTCTCACCAGACTTAGCATCTTTCTGTGAATCCATAGGGATACACATTCCGTAACCATTGTAGTTAAATCCAGTACCACCTAACAAGTCAGGACGATTAAATAGGTCGTAAGTTTTCTTGTGGAAAGTGTAACCACCACGAGAGAACGAGTTGAAGCCTAAATTCAACGCCATATCTTTGTTGTTAGCGAAAGTACCGTAGTTAGCACCACCTGCTGCGTAAGCACCTTGTGAAGCTAATAAGTCATCAATATCTAAAGATAAGTTAATACCAGCGTAAAGAGCCATCTCTTTTGCACCTCTGTACTTGTCTAAAGACTTAACAGCAGCGTCAAAATCAGCCATTGTAATTGCAGAAGAACCAAGATCCATAGACTGTCCTTTATTTTCAATAAATGGTAAAAGACCTTCTGTAGTGATAACTTGATTTTTTAAGAATGCAGCAGCAGAACCATCTTCTTCTCCAGCAGCATTAGATAAAGTACTATCACCTGCAGATCCAATAATCATTGCAAGCTCAGAGTAGTCCATAAAACGTTGGTAAGTATCAGCCTCACCCTGTAAGTACCATAAGTAACCAGAACCAAACTCTGGAGAGTTAACCTTTACGTAAACAGCGTTAGTTGCTTCAGAACCTGAAACAATAAACGACTCCTTAATAATTTGAGTACTGTTTTGGTATTGGTGAACACGTGGCGTGATACCTGTTGGTTGACCTGATTGTTCAGCCCAAGCATTACCTACAACACAAAACTTAGTATCTTGAGTTGCGGCAGATACATTACCATCTGATACATTTTTAATTGTAAAGTCATGACCAGGTTGTGCAGCATCTTCTGCAGTTACATAGTACAAAGCACCTGAACCACCCATGATAATATCACCATCACGAAGAGAAGTGTTACCAAGTCCATCTTGATAATCTGTATCACTAATTGCAAAATCACCAGAGGATCCCATTACCCCTTCAAAGTAATTATGAAGGTGTGTTTCTTCGTAGTGCTCGTAAGTCCTAGCTGTTGTTTCTTTTTTAGAACCCATTAGTTCCATTAATCCAGTGATACCTTGATCACCGTATCGCTTAACTAACTGCTCATCCACATCACGTTTATGTAAAGGTACATTTGCTGCAGTACCTACAGAGGTTGCTAGTAAACTAGCACTACCTACATAGTTTGATGTTGTTGCGACTGCAACATTTGATGGAGTAGCTGATAAACCCGAAGGTATATTTACTGTTGCCATTTTTTTATAATTTTAAATAAATAATAATTAATTTTTGTTTTAACCAAGTATTTGTCGTCTCAACATATCAAGAGTTGACTCTTGTTTTTGAGGGGCTGCTTGCCTATCTTGGGCAAACGATGGGTTCTTAATCTCATTAATTACGTTCTCTGTCCCCTTGCTTCTGTACTGATTAGCTACACCCCTAACAATCTTGTCGATGTTATTTAAGATGTACATATCTGTATTAAGAGCGTCAAAGTTCCAGTCACCGCTTTCGCTTACGTACTTGTCAAAGAAGTTTTCTAGATCTGAGTTGTAACTCTTAATCTCCTGACGAGCTTCGTCATCTAGATTGTAAGTAAACTCTTCACCTTGGTCATTCATAGAGAAAGATAAACCTTCAAGGTCATTAACCTCTCCCTCCATTTGTGATAACCATTCTCCTCTGTCAGCTTCAGATACTCCAGGATCAACTCCAGCCTCAGTTGGCATAGCGTAATCCTCTTTTATCTGATTAAAGTAATCTCTAGCAGCTCTAGCGTCCTTAGTAAGTTGAACCTTACCAGCGTTGGTGTCTCTCGAACTATACTCCTCAGCATCTGTTTTGTATGTTGCCGCAATGTAATCACTTAACTCAGCTTCAGTTAAAGTTGGATTCTCTAGTTGTAGATACTCCTTTATTACAGCGTCATCAGATACGTTAGATAAATCAACCGTTTGAGTGTTTAGGTAATCTTGAACAGTACGACCAGTGTTTTTTACATAATCATTAATAACCTGTAGCTGCTCGCTAGCAAAGTCATTGCTTTCTGTTGTTTCACCAGTGCTGTTAAAATCATCAAATGAATCTATGTCTCGCCCAAGCTTCTCGCTAAGGTATTGTAAGACAACTTGGTCATCACTTAATTCTTCACCCTCTTGTGGTTGACTAGTTTGATTGTCATCAAAGCTTGTCTCCTCAGTATTTAAAGAACTCCCTTCTCCTGTCAAGTCTATAATGTCAGATCTCTCTTCTGTTATAGGTTGCTCTGACTCGACTGCTTGGTTTTCATCACCAGTCAAGTCAACGATATTTCCTTGTGTTTGTGGTTGAACTACTTCACCCCCAAATTGTTTTACTAACTCGTCTCTTATATCCATCTTTTCTTAAATTTACTTATTTGTATTTCGCAAATATAGACTTTTTTATTACAAAGTCAAATTATTTAACTTACTTTATTTTCCTCACCTAGAGGTCCTCTTTTACCATCTCTCTGCTCTATCATTTGAGATTGATTTATAGCAGACTGTTGTTGAACTTCTTTTCTAACACCACCCTGTATAGATGCCTGACCCTCTTTACCTAAGTTGCCTAGCTCTATCTCTCTAAGTCTTCTTTGGTGTTGAGCTTGTTCAAACTGCTCCTTAAGCTGGTAGTCTAATTGCTTTAACTGCATATCAGCTTGATTCTTAGCCTGAACACGAGCTTGCTCTATCTGCATCTCTGCCTGTAGGCCTTGCTGCTTAAGCTGTGCAGCCTGTTGTGCAGATTGTTGTTGCAACTGAGCGTTTTGCTCTGAAGCTTGTTGAGCTTGTTGCTGCTGTTCCTCTTGGTACTTCTTTCTTCTCAAGACAAGCATTTGGTTAGCCATCTTGATATTCTTAACAGAACGAATCATTATAGCATCCTCAAGTCTTAACTCTTTCTGAGCTAAAGAAACTTGAATGTTTTGCTCCATCATCTGCTTCTCTTCCTCGTTAGGCGCAACCTCTAAGGTAATACCAAACTCGTGGATGGATAGCTTCTTCATAAGGTCTATTGACTCCATTGAAGTTTCCCCAATAACATTAGCGTACATACTATGCAAACTCTTAAAGTTTATTAGGTCTTGCATACGAACAGTAACACTCTGAGACACTCTCTTAGTTACGTTTAAGTAAGCATCATTAATGTCTCTAGTTGCGTTGTTTGATGCTAGAAGAGATAACTTCTGAACACCTACTAAAGCCTCGCTAGATGGTTTAGATGCGTCACGAGCCTCGTTAATACCCGTCACGTCACGAATCATCTGCATGTTATGATTATAAACTCCTATAAGGGTACCAAAGTCTCTACCTATACCGTTTTCTAACTCCTGTATTGGCATAGCCCCAGTCATCTGACCTTCATCATCTATACGTCTGTAGTAGATGTTACCAGTTTGGTCATATATCTCTTGAAGCTCCATAGGGGTAAACGTACCACCATCTCCCTTAGATACATTCTCTAAAGATCCTACTTCAAAGGCAGCACCCTTTGGTCTAGCCTTAGCTAGTGTGTGCTGTATCTTAAGGTGAGCTAATTGTATCTGGTCAGCAAATGGAACCATTCTATCAACTAAAGAACGACTCTTCATCTTGTATAAGTTAGGCTGGTATACAATATAAGAAAGTCTAGTCTCAGATAGGTTAGACTTAGTCCTAGGCATATCCTTCATTAAACCGTAATTAAATACGTAATCAGAACCTACAATGTATTTACCTGTGTATACAACCTTCACTGTAGAGCCAATAGCTTTTCTGTTAGTCTTAGAGTTTTTAGGTTGCTTATAGTTAGATGGTTTTTTATTTACTGAGTAACCACCCTTCTTGTTGTCTTTCTTTTCGTATTTAAGATCGTGACTTGTCATAAACTCAGCATCTAATATATTAATGCTAAACTTATCGTAATCATAAGTGTTATCTCCGTTTTCGTAATTAGCTGTAGTATCAAAATAGGTAGGGTTATTATTCTTACCTGCGTACTCGTTAGCTATCTTAATATAGTCTTCCTCGCTAAACTGATCTCCTGCTTGTTGCTTTAAATCAGCTATAGTCATAGAGTATACCTCACCTGCGTGCTTCATGTTCTTAAAGTCAGCAGAAGAAGAAAAAGATGTAATTAAGTTTGAAGGGTCTACATATCGAATACTAAGACCACTTGTAGGGGATAAATCTGTTTTAGCTGCACACAACCCTAAGACAACAAGATCACGTATCATGTATCTTTTTACCTGATCGTAGTCGTTTATATTTAATGTGTACTCAATTGCTTTCTCTAGTGCTATCTCAACGTTTTGCTTATAGTTTAAAGCCATAAACATATCTACCTCCTCAGAGCTTTGTGCTACAAAACCATTTGGAGCTAAAGGTATACCAGTCTCATCTTCTAGGTTCTCTAAGAAATCCTTAGATAACATATCGCCAAGCATTTGCTTCTTCTTCTCTAGCCTTTTGTTAGCTGCGATAGGATCTATAGACTCAGCCTTTACGTCATACTCTTGATTAACCATCCCGTTAACTATAACGTCAACGAACTTAGGTATAATAGATACAGGGCTCCAGTCTATATTTAAGTAAGAACTATCCCCACCAGTATCTAGTAGGTCCTTATACTTACCGACATCTTGATTACCCTCAGCATAACTTCTGTTTCTAGAGTATCTTAACTTTCTATCCCTAAAGTATACGTCACTGTTATTGTGCCAATCATAGTACATTGTTTTAAAGTACTGTAACCCATAGGCTAACGAAGCTTTCTCCTCATTTGTTGATAAGGGAGATGGGTAACCGTATGACTCTTGTTTCTTGTTAAGCATATCTATTTTATTTTTTTACTAAACATCCCCTTATTAGAGTACCTCTTGACCAAAGGAGATGATGCCTTTAATTCTTTTTTTGGTTTAATATATTTTTGAGAAGCTAGTAAAGCTAATGATGAAGAAATACTAGCATCGTATTTTGTTCTGTTATCTATTTCAAATCTACTCCAGTCATCAAGTAAAGTATTAAAATAACACCTTCCCATCTCACCTGTATCAGCTATCACGCCCACGTGGTCATATATATAAGTCGCTATAGCTTCTGCTTGAGCGTTTATAACTGCAGCTCCAGACCCAGGTATTCCCTTTGTCTTTTGTTTCCCTCTACTCCACTCTGTATGAGTCATATCTGGTCTATCCATTAGGTACTCGTAGTAACCTCTATTTTCAAAGTACTTTAGTATACCTACCTTGTTATTCTCAACTAATATCTGACACCCATAGAATACACACATTTTAATCATGTCTTCGTAGAATATCTCCGCTTTAGGTGGTCTATTAATGTATTCGCATACAAACTGCATAGACGCATCACTTGACATGCTAAACTTATGAAAAACATGAGCAGCAGCATCAGATCTCCTACCATCAGTAGTGGTGTCGTGGTCATAAGGGTCACAACCTGCGACCAAGCTGTCTGACCTTCCAGGAAACTTTTTACCAAATCTAGACGAGATAACGTTTTGATTTTGAGTCTCTGGAACCCAAGTAATCTCCCACTTACCTTTTCTATGAGGTATCCATATAACCTCACCATCCTGTGTACCATTCTTCCAAATAAACTCTCCCCTTGTTGTAGGAGAGTTATTAACCTCGTTGTAATCCATCTGCTGATAGATTTTTTCAACGTCAAAGATACAACTTTGAGTGTCATTTCTAAAGGCTTCCTCTATAGTAAATGGAAACTGTCTTTTAAATTCTGATAACGCTGTCGTATCATCCTTTAAAGCGTCCCTTCTATTTTGAATATAATCTTTAGCACCAGTATCAATAACCATCTCGTCTACACCCATTACAGGCTCCTTAGGGGTATCTATTACAGAGTTGCCGTACTCATCAATAAAACCTTCTAGATTGTCATAAGATGGTATAAACAGCTTATATAATCCACTCTTAGTTCTACCATTTAAGTCTTTCTGCTCCATGTCAGAATCGTAGAATATATCCTTGTACTCTGAACCACCATCCTGTAGTTTGTTTGCAGTAGAACCCATTAAGCACTTACCTACAATCTTTCTACCTAATAATAAACAGGTTTGAGTTACACCCCAATTCTTCTTTATAGAGTTTTGACCAATCCATTTAGCTGCTTCGTCATGAACTAGAAGTTTAAGCTTTTCCCCATCGTAACTATTATCTCCAGTGTTTTTCCAATCTATACTAGAGTTTAAAGCCTCAGAGTTTTCTATATGCTTTTGATTCTTTGTAATCTTCTTAGCAGGTTCTCTAAATGCAAGCTCTACACGAGGGTTACTAGAACCATCTTGTATTGGTTGAAAAAAGAAAGGGTAGTTACGATATATACGTACTACCTTATCTGTAAACATAGTCTTAGCATCTGCCCCAGTTTTTGATAGTATACCGAACCTACTCTCGTAAGTCATTGTAGACAAATTAACTGTCTCACTACTAGCCATATAGGAAAAACCACTACGTCTGTTCTTAAGAAAACACATCCCGTAAGAGTTCTTATCTAATTTACACGCTTCCCAAAAAATAAAGAACGTTCTATTGGCGGTCCTGTAATCAGGATACCCAATATCTATCTTACTCCACTGGATGAACATATAATGTGACCCAGTAATATACGTAGGAACTCCGTTGTTATAAAACCATAACCCCTCCATTCTACGCCTAAACTCTTCCTCTATGTAATCTACAAAGTCAGAAGCGTTCTCCCTTGTTAAAGCTTTAGGTGTTTGAAGTCTACTCCACTTCTGCTTTGCTTTGGGTAGGTCGTGGTAAAGTATATCTTTCTTATACCTAGGTTTTTTAGGTAAGACAATTTTTAAATTGTCAAACTCCATTACCTCACCATGACTGTCTTTACTTAAATATATCGTATTACTTTCTTGCATACTTCTCTGCAAAAGAGCCTTTGAAATCTTTCTTATCCTCTATTAAGGTTTGACCATCTTTTATTCTATCCTCAAGGTTCTTTATCCCCAAAAGAATCTCTTGACAGTCTTCAAAGCACTCTCTCTTTGCTTTTATTGCTTGTCTTCTCTTTGCGTCATCTTCCTCTAGTAAAGGTTTGCTTATCTCCTCTATAAGAAGATCTATAGCTCCCTTACTTGCTTCTATAAGCCTTTCTAAAGTCTCTAGAGCGTAATTCTTACCATTACTTTCCATACGAAGCTAACACGTCAAAATTACGCATTCTAAGGAGTTTCATACCATCTATATCCATATCATA
>Ga0209337_1000940_pt1 | contig 22711 bp, 42 predicted proteins | sample LinPmetageLP53_FD_184044 | JGI IMG/M metagenome (GOLD analysis project Ga0209337, IMG submission 184044) | Marine viral communities from the Pacific Ocean - LP-53 (SPAdes) (version 2) | ecosystem: Environmental > Aquatic > Marine > Oceanic | place: Pacific Ocean | collected 2010-02-08 | reverse complement strand
TTTTATCGTAACGTAAATATGGACACTATACAGTACATACGTGTCAATGGTTTAACTCATACACTATAAGGTGCTACTATGCCTGTAATAAAACATAATAAGCTACATGAGAATGATCTAGTTGACAATGAAAGAGTAACATACGTCTACTACGAAAATGAGAAAAAGGTAGGCGGTGACTCTCTGACTAAGATGCTAAGACGTAGCCTACAACTAAACTCTTTTCCGCTAATAGTCAAGAAGAGAGGTGGTGTAGAAAGTACATCTTGGATAAGTGATGAAGAGTGTAACTACTACATACCACTATTTGATAAGAGATACGACATTATAGTACAGCGACTACAGAATAGTTGTGTAGTTGTGTTTCCTATAGAGAATATATTATCTGCGGAGTACTCTGAAACGTATTTTGATAAGTATAGCTCTAAATTTATTGATCACATACGTCCTAAGATTACACACATATTAAAAGATTATGAACCTAGAAAATTTGTAAAAGAAAGGAATTAAAATGCCTATAGATTACTTTAAAAAAGATATTGAAGCTGAAAAGATGTACCCTATTAATCCTATGTCTGAAACAAGAGTAACACAAGGAGAGTTACTGTTACGACACGCTAAGTTTTATGACTATAAGCGTCTGTGGGATTGGAAGTTAGATCAACAAAGAACAGAGCTAAGAGCTACTACTGCAAAAGCTCTACACAGAGATACGTACATTCCTGTATCTACAACGTCTAAAGGAGTTAGTAATGTTTCAACCGCGAAAGCTGTATGAGTCTGATAAAGACTTAGACAATGAACTTAGTTTAGTAGATCATCTATACGATAAACATAACTACGGCACATTGGTCAAACTACCCATGAAGTTTAAGATAGACTACGCTGAGTTAGGACGTATGGAAGATGGTAGTAAATCTATCGTGTCTCTTGTAGAGCTAAAGAACAGAACTTGTACTAAAGCACAATACTCTAGCTACATGTTATCAGCAGATAAGTTTAAAGAGGGTTTACAGTACACACAGAACTTTAATGTGTCTTTTCATTTAGTAGTTAAGTGGACAGACTCTATAGGCCGATACATTATGAAGAAGAACGATTACTTCTCGTTAGGGCTTAACGGTAGATACGACAGAGGTGATTGGCAAGACGTTGAGCCTGTAGTTTATATACCTATAAAGGAGTTTCAAGATGTTAGTTAATAATTGTTTTGTCAGCAGATTAAAAGAACGTATTCTTAAATGGTTTAATAAAAATACTCCTAAACACACTCCTAACATACCATCTAAACCTTTTAAAGCAAGAATGCCGAGAGGAAAGAGTAAATCATGAATAGCCTACGAGTAGACAAAGCTGCTAAACATCTACAAGAAGAAAGTAACTACGCAAAGTATGACGTAGATGGTGACGGTATAGTAACAGATGAAGAACTTAAAACGATACACGCTATTAACGCAGAAGATAAGCAGATAGCGCAAAAGAGAATGTCTTGGGTAGCTATGTTGTCTATGATATTTTTCACGCTGTTAGTGTTTTTGCCGATCTTTCCAGACAGTAGAATAAAAGCACTTGCAGATTTGTTTGGTTTGTTTTATATTGGTCAAGCTGGCGTTGTAGGAGCTTACATGGGTATGACTGCTTACATGTCAAATGGTAAAGGAAGATAAACAATGATTACGTATAATTTAATGAGAAGATACACTGTAGTTTTTGAAAATTGTCAATCTATGGATAATAGTGGTACTGGTTATCATGAAGGTTTACATCCTTATGTCCATATGTACGCTTATAATAAATCACAAATACGTGAGCAGTTTAAAGATGAGCCAATACTAGAAATAAATCTAGATGAAGGAGAGTAATGTCTAAACATAAAGTAACACCTATGTATACGTATGATTGGTACATTAAATGGTGTGCATCTATTACGCTTATCTTTGGTATGATTATGACCTCTCAAAATCTATATCCTTACAATCTATTTGTTTCTTTGGTAGGTCTATTAGGGTGGTTGTTTGTAGCAATGGTATGGAACGATAGAGCTTTAATTATAATCAACGCTGTTGGTGTCACTATATACATTAATGGCATCATAGCATGGTTATTAACAACCCATGTAATATTAAAATAGAAAGGAAGAGTAATGTTAGTAGTAATAGTAATCGTGTTAGCTGGTGTCTTTGCAGTAGATACAGCACAAGACTATAAGTACGTAGGTTATCATGAATGTAGTCAAATAGGTTACGTAGCAAGTGAAAACGTCACGGTGTATCCTGCCTCTGTAGATATGGGAGATAGGATTAATAACTATATTCTTTTTAAGAAAGGGCACGTACCTTCTAACGTATGTGCTAAGAAGGATTGGTAATGTTTGACACAATACAATACTCTTTTAAGTTATCTGAAGTAGCTTTAAAAGCTTGCTCTGTAACTGTTAGACGTAAAGTAAGTAAGTGCGTCTGTACTTTGTACGAGATAACTCAAGATGAGTTAGACTATAGTAAAGTAACGCATACTGGGCTAGTTATTAACATTAAATGTTAAATGAAGGGAAACTTTATGAACAATATCACAGTAGAGATAAAGAAACGTTATGACTCCTGTTACAATGTGTGGCAGTGGATTAGTTTAGCTGAACTGTTTAAACCTAACGTAGAGGAGAGTATTCTCAAAGAAATCAAAGAGGCTTATTTATCAGTATTTCATGAGTACTCTTGGCGTGATATTGAAAACTTTAGTCAAGATACTACAGGTATACCTAAGAGTTGTGGTAAATGGATTATAGTTAACGTACTAAAGAATAAGAGAGAAGCTACAGAGTACTGTAAAAACACTTGGGGACAGAAATGCTTTAAAGAAAAGAAGGGTTTGTCCGTAACTTACATATAGACATATACTGGAGTACGTAATCATGAGAAGCATAACTACCATGACCATGCACAATAAACATAATGGTGTATCTACAGACACAAACAACCTAAGTCTCAATGACGTAGAACTTAATCTAGTTAGAAGCGTTCTACTACTTGGTATTATGAATAGTACGTATGAAAGTAAAGACACTGTTGCTTTAAAGAGTGTGTGTGTTAAGATTGAAAAGGCACTTGATAACATAAATACTGAGTTTAAGGACGATTAGGGGTTGACAACATTTGTTTTTAGGTTTATTGAATAATAACTACTTGTAAATACTCATTTTAATTTATTATGGAGATTAATTAGATGACTGAAACTAAGATATGGTTAGAGTTTGAAGACCCCAGCTCAGTAAAGGAGAGGGGCAAAACTACTGAAAGTTTACATCAAATTATTAAAAGACTAACCAGCGACTACAATTCTTTTTTAGGTAGATTAGGTCTAAATCAAAAAGTTTGGTGGTATAAACACAATGGGAGAGAGTGTTGGGCTATTGGTGATGATTACGGATTTAATACTACTAATCCTAATTGTGCTGGTAAGTACTTTCTTGTTAACCACCTAGCTCTAGACGCTATAGAGCTAGATGCTATTAAGAAAGCTGATTGGTATCAGAAAGCTAGAAAGGAGAATGTGTGATGGTACAGTACAAAAAATACGAGATAGCTTACACGGAGTTTTCTCTTGATACTCTATATCTACAAGCTACGAGCATAGAAGAAGCTATGAGAATGGCTAAACAATATAACACTAACATCATAGAGATTACTAAAGTATCAAGAGGTAGTGACGATATCTGTTCATTAACTCCTCAGAAACTAGCAGATATCATAGAAGAGCGTAACGCTAAAGAGGAGAATGTGTGATGTTATTTGAAGTAAAACATAAGTTGTTAAGTGCGTTGCGATCTGGTAAGTACACACACACTAAAGGAGAGTTAGAAGAAATCTACACATATGGAGAAATAGGCACTGGTAAATGTTGTGCTTTAGGTGTATTAATGAAAGTCTTTGGATATGAACCTTGGGATCATGATAATATGATGCACGATCCAGATGACCCTGACACGCCTAGTCAAGAGTTACCCTCTTATGAGCTATTAGAAAAGTGGGGTATGGATGAAGAAGAGGCTCATGAGATAGCTAGGTACAATGATAAAGAAGAAGACTATAATGGAGTAATTAAGTATATAGAGGAGAGTTTGTAATGGAACCAGTATTAAAATCTTCCGTAGTAAAAGGTAGCAGGAGGCGCGTGTTCATACCTATTGTTAACAACAGCTTTTCTAAGCTCAAACCTGAAAAGTACAAAGTAGGTAAGTCTTGGTCTAATACTACACAAGAAGGTACTAGTCGTATGAAACGTCTACTAGCCAACAAGAAGAAAGTAGCATAATATGAATATCTTCTATTTACACGATGATCCTGTTACGTGTGCTAAGATGCACTGTGACAAGCACGTAGTTAAGATGATAGTTGAGTACGCTCAATTATTGTCAACTGCACATCATGTCTGTGACGGTGAGACTAAGATACGCTGTTATAAGGCTACACACAAAAATCATCCTAGTGCTGTATGGGCTAGGGCTAATAAACACAACTACAACTGGCTACATTCTTTGTTAGTAGCTACAGCAAAAGAGTATACGCATCGTTACAAGAAGATACACGCTACTCAAAGAGAGGGTATAATGGACAATCTAAGCAATCTACCTGTAGCTATCTCTGAGAATAGTAGTCTAAATGAGTTTAGAACAGATATGCCACAGTGTATGCCTATAGAGTATAAGAGAAGTGATGCAATAGCTGCGTACAGAATGTACTACATCAAAGACAAAGAGAGATTTGCTAAATGGAAGGAAAGAGAAGCACCGTCTTGGTTTACGGAAGGTGTTCATCAGAAATATTTTGTCAACGCATAAAAGATTTTGTCAGCATATAAAAGATTTTGTCAGACCTTTAAAAGATTTAGGTTTTAATCTCCCGCCTAGGTCTGTATAGATAAAGCTGGCAAGAACATCAGCATCGGAAAAGAAACATAAATCTTTTTCGATGCTGTTTTGTTTCTGAATAGTAGATAAGCTATAATCAGTTAGTAGATACGCTGTAAGCATCTAATATTAATATGTATTTATTTAAAATATATATTGACAACCATTTATTATACCTAGTAAGCTATAGATCTTAAGTAAAACGACATTTATATAGGAGACAAAATAATGTCACATGAAATCGAGACTATGGCGTATGCTGGTGCTGTTCCTTGGCACGGTCTAGGAAATCCAGTAAGTAACGAAATGACCACCGATGAAATGATGAAAGCGGCAGGTGTAGATTGGTCTGTGCAAATGACAGCTAATCACTATCCACCTGACCACGCTCAACATCCAAGTGAGCAGATACCTGAAAGTCACTTTATAGAACGTACTGATGACGGTAAAATACTAGGTAACTATGTTACGGGTGGAGAGAATGGTTATAAGGTCTTTCAGAACAAAGAGCTGTTTGATTTCTTTAAGCCTTTCATAGATGATGAGTCTATGTTTCTGCATACTGCTGGTTCTTTGTTTGGTGGTCAAAAGGTTTGGTGCATGGCAACCACTAACGAGCGCTTTACTCTGGGCGGTGATGATCAGATAAACAACAATCTGTTATTTACTATATCCCATACAGGTATGGCGGCTAATAGTGCGCTGTTAACTCCCATACGTGTAGTATGTAACAACACTATGCGTTTAGCCTTTAAAGAGGCTGACGACATTGTAAGACACAATCACAAGGTGCCATTTGATGCGGAAGTAATGAAAACAGCTCTGGGTATTAGTTCGCAGAACTTCGGAGAGTTTGAGCACCTAGCCAAGGCAATGGCGAAAAAGGTTCTTACTGGTGAAGAGGAGCTTGAGTTCTTTAAGTACGTGTTTGCTGGTAAAGAACGCGAAAAGGATGGCAAGGTCATACAGCCAGAAGGTGTGCGGAAAGCAATGGCATATTTCAGAGGGCAAAGCTTTGTTGCTGAAAATGCTGGCGGTACACCTGCTTCCAGAGTAACCAAGAAGCAATTAGAAGAGCAAAACATAGCACAGGCTAGAACATTGCAGGAGCTTATAGACAATATCAAAGCTGGCAAAAAGATAGATGAATTAGTGCTAGAAGGCGCTACTATCACACCACCACAGGATGCCGTTGAAGCAACTACCACAGGCGATGAAATCGTGAATAGTGGTTGGGAATTAGAGTCTGCTAACGGTACTCTATGGGGAGCGTATCAAACTGTTATGTGGATGGCTGACCATAAACCAGTTCGTAACTATGGTGACGATAAAAGGCTAGATAATGCTTTGTATGGTGTAAGGGGAACCAGCGACGTTAAAACAAAGGCACATAGTAAAGTGCTTGAGATGGTGGCTTGATGTGGAATTTCTACTTGTTATTTACAGGCTTGGAGTTCTTATTGCCGTTATTATGGTTCTTGCTGTTTTAACGAAATTTAACTAAAGATTGTAATATTGGTGCGGTTTACTGTATAGATTGTAAATCGCACCACCACTATTTTAACAGATTATAATGGAGATTATATATTATGCCCTATGAACATTCATTCACCAAAGATGAGCAAATCATCATAGACAAGGTATTTAACACGCCTTTAAGTGAGATCATGATCAACAGTGACAAACCCACAGAGCCTTATAACAATCCCTACACTGATGATACTGTGATCAGTATTGAGGAAGACCTTCATGGGTATTATCAATGGGTACAGGATGCGCTCGGAAGTGATCAATTATGAAATACATTAAACGACGTGTACCGTATATGATAAAAAATATACGTTATCCTATCATAGATAACTTAAGCGATTATAACGACGTTCAACACAATAAACGCGAAAGACATGTAGAGTTACTATTCGGGTTCATTGCCGTTGTAGCAGTATTTACTAGCTTGTTTTGTGTTTGGATGGTGACACCATGACCACCTTTCAGAGAAAGCATTATCAAGCAATAGCTAACGTAATTAAGATGTTTCCTGTTGCTGATCGCGTTAAGTTCGTGGCGGCTTTAGATGATATGTTTAAGGCCGATAATGAGCAGTATGACCGCAGTAAGTTTACAAAAGCGTGTGACTTAGCTAAGTTTCAATCACAATCAGAAGTGAACATATTAAGAGAGAAAGGCTTGTTATGACACCGAAACAACGCAATACCTTAGAGCGTAAATACTATCAAATAACACATAATAAACCTAGTGGTGTGCCAACGTGGGATGAGTTTCTTGCATCTGTTCAACCTACGTTTGGATGTGATGACGCTGTAACGGTTAAATGGTGTGGTATGTGGCTATGCATTGAGCAGGACGGCTACTGCCACACTTAATATCTATGTAGATCCTCCCTTAAACTTAGCCCTTTGTGTAGCAATACGCAGAGGGTTCTTTTTTGTGTGCCTTGTGTGTTCTCATAATCATTCAAGCGTATGTTATTAAAGGGACATGGGGGTCAAACAAAGAGTGCTAATGCTACGCCTTGCCACCCTCTAATCTATTTTGTCAGCTAGGTTTAAAAAAAATACTGCAACGTGCGCGTAATACTGTTGCGCTGACTGGCTGTAAAGTTTCCTTATATAGCTAAATGGTTTGTAAGACATAATCACCAACTGTGTGCGGGTGTTTTTCTTACGCACGGGGGGGATAGGGCCACTGGAGGGTATACGTATATGTACTACCAGCTCCTCTATTTTTTATTTTTTATAAGTCTTTTACGTCTAGTACTCTCTTACGACATAGCACAGTAGCTATATAGCCCTCATAGTACAGTAGCTATGTAACACATACTAAAAAAGCACTACGCTGTTACACGTAATGCCATAGTACAGTAGCTATATAGTACAGTAGTCTCTTAGTCTCTAGTAATTACTACTATTACTACTACTATTACCCTCTAATATTATTTTAAGCTCAATGTCGGGATCATCAGAGAACGCTTTATTCATGAAAGAGCATGAGGAAAGTATCAACATAAGTACAGGTACAAGTAATAGTAGTAGTAATAGACGTACTACAAAGGAACTAACAGTACTCTTAGAGTCTTTATGTGACTTATTGTGTAACATATGGCTCTCTCTTTATGGACACTGTGTGTCTATTATACACCCCCACACGATTCTGTCAATAGAAAAATGCACATAATAGCAAAATAATTTATTTTTTTATTGACATGTGCTCTATATGCACTATAATAGGTAGTAGAGGGAAACAGATTAAATACATAAAAGAACTAAAAGATGCTACTCGTAAGTCATCTACTGCAGTTTTCTTTTTTCACGTACACATAGTAACTGTTTTCCTCTTCTTCTTTTATATATACATATGTAATACATTGTTAGGAACATAATATGCCTATTAAAATAGTAGCAAAGAATAAAAAAGAAAAAGGTACGAAGCCTACTATGGCTCCTAAAGAAAAAGGTACGAAGCCTACTATGGCTCCTAAAGAAAAAGGTACGAAGCCTACTAAAGCTCCTTCAGAGGCAGAAATTAAAAAAGCTCTGTCAAAGCTTACAGTTAACCAGATTTTAAACAGGTACACTAAGAAAGGAAAAAGTGGTCCTAGTATAACTAGCCCTCGCTCTCCTCGTTCCTAATTAAGATAAACAATAAAATATAGTTGTGTTTTAACATGCTCCTTTCTACAATAGCCGCTAAATACTATGTAGCCATACTTATGTCAGTTACAGATCCTAACGTTCCTCCACAGGGCTGGGTACACATGCTTAATCCTTTTGATACCTACGAAGAATGTAACGCCTCTCTAGAGGCAGACAGGTACGGCTATACGATAGTAACTCTACAGACTTTCAAGTCTATCATAAAGTCAGTTGATATGATGGACTGTTTAACTATTTCAGACATAAAAGAACTAAACGAAACTTTAGGGCATTTCTCTAGAGGAGTAGGAGTATAACTACATGCCAGTACTGACTTGGTTAAAAGAACGTTCCATAGAACCTAATACTTGGCTTAATATAGGTTTACTTTTAACGATACTAGCATTTACTTTTCCTGTATGGGCTATAGTCTTTATGCTTGGAGCAGTATCTAGCGCATCAATAGGTGGAATACTACAAGAAAAGAGTAACAAATACTAATACTTCAGACTTGTCTGTGTCTCCCGACCACTGCTTTTAAAAGTGTGGCGAACAGAAATCGGGCTACAGACTACTTTCACTATTATATCCATACACAAGGTAATTACTTTCACTCATGCACACGCCTAGCCTAGCCAATCGTAAAACAGAACTAACCGACAAACAAGAGAAGTTCATTAACGCTCTAGTCAGTAACGGTGGCAAGGTGAGCCAAGCAGTCGAAGAAGCTGGCTACAGACCTACAAGTCGATCATGGCTTATGCGTACACTGAAGGATGAGATACTAGAGCGTACACGTTCTATGTTAGCCTCTTACTCTGTTAAAGCTGCTCATCGTATTACAGAAGGTCTGGATGCGGATGGCACGTTACCTGTTAATCAAATGGATATGCGCTTTAAGAGTGCAGAGGCCATTTTAGATCGTGTGGGTCTAAGCAAGAAGCACGTAACAGAAATACAAGGAGAAGTGGTACATGGTATTGTAATGCTTCCTGCAAAAGATAAACCCAAAGAAGTGGAGGTAACAATAGATGTCTGATAAAAAAGAAGTAGTAGTAGACTTTATTAAAAATAATCCAGAAGTAGCAAAAGGATATGATAAAGGTAAAATTACTGCAAAGGTGCTTGCAGATAGTGAAGAAAGATTTGGATTTACTACTCCTCGTTCTGCTATTATTAAAGCTATAAATGCTGCAGTAAGCTTCTTTGAAAGTGATGACTCAAAACGTGGTAGACGAATTGCTACAAAAGTAGGAAAAATTAAATCTGATAGAGAAGAAAGACTATTAGATAAACCTAAAAAGAAAGCTTCTGGTGGCGCTGTTAAAAGCTACGCCTACGGGGGTCGTGTAGCTCAGTACTCTGCCGAGAAATCTTAACATTACCAACAAGAGAACCATTGCCAGAACAAGGCGTAAGGCTTCCTCTATAAACAAAGAAGTAACAAAAGACAATGGCTCAAAAACCGATACCCCGCACAAAGAAAAACTATCGCTCTACAAAGAAGGGCGCTGGTATGACAAAAGCAGGAGTAGCAGCACACAACAGAGCTAATCCCGGTAGTAAGTTAAAGACAGCCGTAACTGGTAAAGTAAAAGCTGGAAGTACAGCAGCTAAAAGACGCAAAAGCTACTGTGCTAGATCACTAGGTCAACTCAAGAAAGCGTCAGCTAAGACACGTAACGATCCTAACAGTCGTATCAGACAAGCTAGAAAAAGATGGAAGTGCTAATGGCAAAAACACCTATAACGAAACGTCAGCAAGCTAAGTTAAAAGAACATAGCGTACATCACACACCTGAACATATGAAAGATATGCGTAGGGCTATGCGAAGCGGTAGCACTTTTACTGAATCACATAAAATAGCAAAGAAAGATCAGACAAAGCAGACAAAGCAGACAAAGCAGAAAAAGAAGAAGAAGGCAAAAGCATAATGGCTACTCCTAAAAAACCCGGCCTATACGCCAACATACACGCTAAACGTAAACGTATTGCTGATGGCTCTAAAGAGACTATGCGTAAAGTAGGTGCTAAAGGCGCTCCTACTAAAGCTAACTTTATACGTTCTGCTAAAACAGCTAAGAAACCTACACGGAGAGCATAGCATGGCCTTATTAGAAGATGTGTGTCCTAAATGCGGTAAAGAAGGTTGCAAGTGTGATCCAGAGACTTGTGAGTGTGAGCCGCCATCAACGCCTTCAGAAGAGCTAGTACAAGACTTTGAAGAATAATGGGACATGAAGTTTCAAAAACTTTTCCTATTGGTGACAAATGGTATAATGCTTCTTCTATTAATCCCATCACTAAAAAAGAAATGTCTGAACAAGAAGTTCGTAAACGTGTAGTAGACGGTGAACTTAAACCTCACGGTTCTTTTAAAACACAAGCTAAAGCAATAAAAGCAGCTAAAAAAAGATCTAAGAGTTTTGATAATAAATCTTTAAAAACTCTACCTAAAAAATATAATAATACAACCAGAAAAGCAACATACAGCAGTGACAGATGAACCTCCTACTAAGAAAAAAGCAGGTAGACCTAAGTTAGCAAAGGGACAAAAAGGAAGCTACAACGTATCTCGCATAGAAAAAAAGAAAAGAGTAGTACGTAAGAAAGTTTCATTCGCACAAGAACAAGAAAGAAAAGCTAAAAAGAAGCTAAACGAACTCAACGACAAGCAAGCCAACATCAAACATGCAGAAAAACTTATAGGCAAAGGTGGGCTGGCAGTCGAGGAGAATGTTAAGAAGTTACCAAAAAGTCTAAAGGCAGCGTTACACGATAATACACAAATCCTATTTAATCCGAACACTGGTCCACAGACTGACTTTTTAGCAGCCCCAGAGAAAGAAGTCCTATACGGAGGTGCAGCAGGTGGAGGTAAATCCTTTGCCATGTTAATGGACCTACTAAGATACGCACACAACGGTAATCATCGTGCGCTATTGCTACGTCGAACTCTATCAGAACTCACAGAGCTTATAGATCAGTCAAGAAAAATCTATCCACAAGCTTTTCCCGGTGCAATATTTAGAGAGTCTAAGAGTACGTGGTCTTTTCCGAGTGGCGCTACAGCCCTATTTAGTTACGTAGATAAAGACGCAGACGTAGCACGTTATCAAGGACAAGCTTTTACTTGGATTGGTATAGACGAGTTAGGACACTATCCTACTCCTTACGTTTGGAACTATCTACGAAGTCGTCTACGTAGTACAGACACTACCATAGAGACTTACATGAGAGCGTCTGCTAATCCCGGTGGTGGTGGCGGTTGGTGGATAAAGAAGATGTTTATAGATCCTTCTGTACCTAACTCACCTTTCTGGGCTACAGACTTTGACACAGGAAAGACTTTAACATACGCACCTAGTCATCCTAAGAGAGCAAATGAACCTTTATTTCAGCGTAGATTTATACCTGCTAGATTAACAGATAATCCTCATCTAGCAGAGTCAGGAGAGTACGAAGCAATGCTGCTCTCTTTACCAGAAGTAGAACGTAGAAGACTATTAGAAGGAGATTGGGATGTCGCAGATGGTGCAGCTTTTTACGAATTTGATAGATCGGTTCACGTTGTTGCACCCTTTGAGATACCATATAATTGGCCCAGAGTACGAGCTGCCGACTATGGGTATAGTAGCCCTAGTTGTGTCCTCTGGGGTGCAGTAGACTGGGACAATAACTTCTGGATATACCGTGAGCTATACAACAAAGGCTACACGGGTGAGACACTAGCTGAGATGATACTCGCTCTAGAACAAGATGATCCACCCATGAGTATATCAGTACTAGACGGAGCATGTTGGTCTAAACACGGTACTGGTCCTAGCATAGCAGAAACACTAACACGTAACGGTGTACGTTTCATACCAGCAGATAAAAATCGTATGTCAGGAAAGATAGAGTTGCATAGAAGATTAGGTTTCAATGATCGTACAGGAGAGGCTCGTTTACGTATAGTAAGTACGTGTACGAATCTCATACGCACGTTACCCACACTACCTTTATCTAAGACTAACTCTGAGGACGTAGATACTAGAGCCGAGGATCACGCCTACGATGCTTTAAGGTATATGTGTATGACGAGACAGACAGGTCTACCACACGCAGGTATGTTAAATAGAGTCAAAGAACAGACCTATGCACCTGTTAACAACGTATTTGGATACTAACTATGGCTGAACTTCCACAAAGTCCTATACCTTCACAAGGCAATTATGATGTAACAGTACAGCAAGCTCTAGATAGTTTCGTATTACGTTACGAAAACGATGAAAGTATGTTAGATGAAAACAAGAAAAAGAACATAGCTAATATAAAAAACTTTGTAAAGAATAAACTAGTAAAAAAACTAGGTGTTTCTTTAGATAAAGATTTATCGTTTGTTAATAATATGGACACACTTACGGCTCTTGTTGAACTATCCAAGAAATTCTATAAGACTGAAAGAGCAAGAGGAGAAATTGGCGTTTGGCTTAAAGCTCTTATTAACGTAGGAAAACCTCTTAACATTGCTGAACCTAATCAAGTAAGTCAATTAGAAGAAAAAACTAAAGGAGATCGTTCTAAAGGATTTAATATCTCTGCTACTAGAGATACAAAGCAAAAAAGTTTTCCTCCTCCTTGGTCATTTCATAAAACCCTTAATGATGCTTTTGCTACTTTACCAGATCAAAACATAAAAGCTTTTGCTATGACTAAACTATTTTCAGGTATTCGTAATCCTGATATTTTACGTTTAGAAGTTATGCCTTCAGATGCAAAGTTAAGAAAGCAAGACGCTACTTACGTAGATTTAGCTTCTAAGAAAGTATATATATATAATAAAGGTAATGCTATTCCATTAGATTTAGGAACTGTTCTAGCTAATATTCTAGTAGATACAGCAGAAGAAGCTAAAGCAGCAGGAAGAGTTGAACTATTTCCTGAAAAAGAATCTGTTTATCGTGACAAGATTAATACTGCTGTACGGCAAATGATGAAAGAGAGAGGTTTATCAATACAAGTTGCATCAACTTTTGAAGAGATTCCTTTTTCAATTAAAGATTTAAGAGCTAATATCTTTGATACATTAGAGGATCAATTTGGTAAAGATACTGCAAATAAAGTACTAGGCCATAGTACAGCTGATGACGTAGGTATGGCTCACTACAAAGTACAAAGAACAGCAAGACGTTCTACTCTAAATAAAGCATCGACAGTAGATCACTTTGCAAAAATGTTCTTAGAAGATATACTATATAGTGAGGATTCTTTAGGACAAATATCTATACCAGAAGACAAAGGATTATCTCCAAAAGCTTTCTTTTTAAGACATGGTTTTACTGGCGCTGCAGACAGAGCCAAGGATATTATACCTGTTACAGGTAATGGTATAGATAGAGCAGTTGAGAGTATTACTCAAGTTATCTCTATGGATCAAAAACAAGTAGAATCTCAGATTAATAGTTTTCATCAAGTTGTTAAAGACCTTAGTACACAAGTAGGAAGTGCTTTAGATAGCGTACAAAAAAAAGTAGACGATCTTACAAAAAGTATGGGTGATCTTTTTGCTGCTAAAGAAAAAAGTTCTACTGTTAAAACTTTAGATGATATGTCTAACGAGGAACGTACTTCTTATCTAGAAGCTAATAGAAAACCATCTGATACAGATGCAATAACAGAGTATAGAATACGTAAAAAAGAAGACCTACCTATTTCTGAAGGGCTTAGAACTCAAGCTATTAGTGATTTAGATGACCGTTCAAATAAAATAATAGATGATGTAAAGAAGAAAGTATTTAAACCTCTTATTAGAGGAGGACTTAAAGTTCTTCCTTACGCTGCTTTTGGTGCAGCAGGTCTAGCTGCTAAAGGCGCTGAAGCAGCGATAGACGTAGCAGTAGATCCTAGTCAAATGGGTACATCTATTGAAAATGATCCTGAAGATATGTCTGAAGATGATCTAGTACAAAACATGCAATCAAACATACGAACTTCTGATCTAACTCCTGTAAGTAATTTAGCAGGTAAAGAACTAAGTAAACGAGTCACTGAGAAACAAAGTATGCTAGGTCGAAAGAGTTCTCCTCTACGTGAAGGACCAAACAGTATTAACACAAAAGCACGTAACTACGTAGAAAAGTACCGTGGTCCTGCTTCAGACTTTCAAAGAGATTTAGAAGAAGAGTATCAAGGTTTTGCTATGAAACAATTACCCCAACAATAATAACAACAACAACAAAGGAGAGAGTAACATGCCAACAGGTAACAAGCAAATGTACGGAAAAGGCTACATCATGGGTCAAATGAGTAAACAAGGTGAGTTTTCAGACGTTAATGAATCAGCACTCTATCGTGAAAAGCTAGAGTTTGGTGTAGGTGTTAAAGAAAGCACTTTAACGGAAGATTTTCCTTCAACGTCAGGTAACAATCATATGGGTCAAGCTAGTATGATTATGGCTTCATCTAAACAGAGTATCTAAGTACAGAAGAAGAAACAAACATATGGCAGATAATACAAACGACTACGAAGGCGATGAGATGCTTGACGTTCCTGAAGCTAAAGGAGCTACAGGTATTATTGGCACTATCATGGAACGTTTTCGTAATGCTGAGACAGGTAGACAACTAGAAGAAGAACGTTGGCTAAAAGCCTACAAGAACTATCGTGGTGTCTACGACTCTAGCACACAATACCGTAGCAATGAGCGCAGTCAAGTCTTCATTAAAATAACAAAGACTAAAGTGTTAGCAGCTTACGGACAAATTATAGATGTATTATTTGCTAATAATAAGTTTCCTATCTCTGTTGAATCTACACCTATGCCTACGGGTATAGATGAGTTTGCACATCTAAGTAAGATACCTATAGAGGATGCTATTCCTGAAGATATCATAGGTTTTGAAGGTGACGGTAAAGAACTACTTCCCGGTGCAATGGAAGCTACTCCTACGCCACAAGCTGCAGAGCTAGGTGGATTAGCAGGAAAGTACGAAGGTGCTAATATAGCTTCTGGTCCTACACGTATGGGAGAACCTCAGATTGCTCCTGCAGCAGAAGCTGCACGTATAATGGAAAAGTGTATACAAGATCAGCTACTAGACACTAGTGCTGTAACTGTACTACGTCACGCTATCTTTGAATGTGCGCTACTAGGTACAGGTGTAATTAAGGGACCCTTTAATTATGGCAAGACAGTACATAATTGGAGTAAAGGTGAGAATGGTGCAAAGACTTACGAACCTATAGAAAAAACTGTACCTAGAATAGAGTCCGTGAGTTGTTGGGATTTCTATCCTGATCCTAGCGCAACAAGTGTAAATGACGCAGAGTATGTTATACAACGTCATAGAATGAACAGGGAGCAAATACGTGATCTTATTAATCGTCCACACTTTGATGAAGAAGCTATCGGAAACGTACTTGCTAGTGGACCTAACTATCAAGAGCGTTACTTTGAATCTTCACTACACTCTAACGAAGATGATCCTACTTACTCGACTAGTCGTTACGAGATTTATGAGTATTGGGGAAGTCTTGATAGCTCTTTGGCAGAAGACTTTGGAATTGATCTTGACAGCATTGAGGGCGATCTTGACTCTGTTCAAGTAAACGTCTGGATATGTGGACAAGAACTACTACGTTTTGTTATCAATCCTTTCATTCCTGCACGTATACCCTATCACTCCTTTCCGTATGAGCTTAATCCGTATCAGTTGTTTGGTGTAGGTGTAGCTGAGAACATGGAAGATAGTCAACTTCTCATGAATGGTCATATGCGTATGGCTATCGACAATCTAGCACTAGCAGGACATCTTGTATTTGACATAGATGAAACACAACTAGTTCCCGGTCAATCCTATGACATCTTTCCCGGCAAAGTCTTTCGTAGACAGTCAGGAGTCACTGGTACTGCAGTAAACGCCATTAAGTTTCCCAGTACTGCTGGTGAAAACATACAGATGTACGACAAAGCTAGACAGTTAGCTGACGAGCAAACAGGTATACAAAGTATATCTCATGGACAGACAGGTGTAACTGGTACAGGACGTACTGCAGCAGGACTTAGCATGTTAATGTCTAGTGCAGGACTAAGTGTCAAGACAGTCATTAAGAACGTAGATGATTTTCTACTTAAACCTTTAGGTGAAGCTTTCTTTCAGTGGAACATGCAATTTAATGATGATACACCAGAAAAGATAGGTGATCTAGAAATTAAACCTAAAGGTACTAGCGCAGTTGTACAGAAAGAAGTACGCACACAGCGTCTAACTGCGCTACTACAGACTGTTTCTAATCCTATGTTAGCTCCATTTATTAAGATACCTAATCTTATACGTGAATTAGCTATTAGCCAAGACATTGATCCTGATGCACTGGTTAACGATATTAATGATGCTGCAATCTTTGCAGAAGTACTGAGAGGCATGAATGAACAATCAACAGGCGAAGCTGCTCCTGCCGCTGGTCAACAACCACCTAGTATGGGAGGGGTTGGAGGAATACCTCAAGGAGCTAGTAACGCTCCACAGGACACGGCTGGTGGTGGAGGAATCGGAGTCGGAAATGCGCCGACTGCAGGGGAAGCTGGCTTTACTGGAAACCTTGGTGGTTCTCAAGAAGTCGGTTAATGATACAGCACAGGTAAACAAAGAAAAATAATATGGCAACTTTTTCAGAACAATTAGAATCTGCGTTAGGTGGTTCAGACTCTTCTATGTCTGCTAGTGCTATTGAAGATATTCTTTCTGGTTCAGGTACAACAGTTCAACCGGGATCAGTAACACCTACAAGTGGTAGTGTAAATTGGAATCAAATCTTTGAGAACATAACTACTAAGACTCCTTTAAAAGCAGGTCAAGGTTTACCTGAAGTTCCTAAAGGTATTCCTGCTTCAACGTTTTATAGAGAAGCTACTAAAGCAGGTAAGTTACCCTCAGGAGCATCACAGTTTTTTGTTAAACCATTAGCTCCTGAAACTAAACCTTTTAATCTTAATACTACTACTCCTACTACTCCTACTATTACTCCTACTTCTTCTTCTTCTAATCAAAACATAGTACGTCAACTTAGAGAAACAGCAGAATTAGAAGATATAGGAGGTGGCGAAGGAAATACTCAAATAGATTACGATGATCCTTCTAAACAGTACTCATCTAGTAACTATTCTCCAGCTTACTCTTCAGCGGATGCGGCTGGAGCATTAGCAGATGAAAATGCGTTTCTTACTGATACCTTTGGACAGATAAAGGATCTTGGTACAGATTACAACAACGAAGGTTTTGAAAAAACAAACTACCGTCCTCCTACTCAGATAGATACTCTTATAGACAAAGCAAAAGGACTTGTATCAGATATACCTAATCCTTTAGATTTAGCTGTTGATAAATTTGATGCTTTTAAAAAAGACCCTTTAACATCAGTAACTACACTATTAGCATCGGCTGCTTTACCTCCTATATTTGGTCCTTTTATAAGTCCACTTATAAGCGCTCTTACAAGCGAAGGTATGGGTCAAATAGGTATGCCCGGTTTAAACAAAGATGATTATTGGGGTGGTGGAGGAGAAGATGGGCGTGGAATAGAGACTCGTTCTACTGTAGCAGGTTTTGCTGATGTACCGGGATACGCTATGCCAGTAGCAGTAGACGCTAAAGGAAATGTTCTTTCTAGTCCTTATGGTCCTCAAAAAGGAGTGGTAATGTACGGCTTTGTTACACCTGCTGGAACTAAAGCGTATCAAGATAAAACTTATAATCGTACTTCATATAATACTCCTGATCAATTAGAGATTGATTTAGATAAAGCTTTTGAAGTAACTAGCCCTGACATAGGTGAGCCAGAAGATTACAGTTATAATGATTTAAGCGATATTACAAATACTACTGCTAATACTGCTTATGGTTATGATTCAACTGGTGGAGGAAGTGGTTATGACGCAGGGGCTAGCTCCTATTCTGATAGTCAAGGTGGCGATGGAGATGGTGGAGAAACTGGTGGCGGTGATGGAAGTGGTGGAATGGGTGATCAAGGCGGGTCTGGAGCGTAACGTACATAGTTAGCTCTAAAATAATACAGAAAAGGTAAGAATACAATGGCAATAGAACCACAACAAATGCAAGAGGGTTTCGTAGCTCCTGCACCAATGGAGAGTGCAGATGCAGGTGTTGGTATGATCAATGAAGCAGAAGCTATGCCGCCACAAGAAGGTGGAGAGATGTCTGTAGCAGATGATATACCACAGACTGCAGACGAGGGTGATTTCATACTACCTTATGAGTCTGTTCTATTGCATGGCCTCAATCAATTAAACCGCTACGCTAAAGAAGCTATTGAATTAGCTATGGAGAATGATGTTGATCTTACAGGTACACAACTAGATCCTACAGATGATGTTCCCATTAGAATTAGTAATTATGAGTATCGTATACCTAAAGGACTAGTGCCTTTCTTTGGTGGTGGTAAGAAATATCTAGATAAGTTACAAAAAGAAGGTTTAGAGTTACGCACACGACTAGAAGAAGAAGGTCAAGAGCCTGTAACTGCTCAACAAAAAGAAGAAGCTCCTATTGCTGAACCAACAATGCAAGAAGGTTTTGCACAGGAAGCACCAGCTATGCCACAAGAAGCTATGCCACAAGAAGCTATGATGCAAGAAGCATCTGTTATGCCACAAGAAGCTATGCCGCCACAAGGCGCTCCTGCGATGCCCATGATGGAAAAGGGTGGCTTTGTAATTTCTAAGGACAAAGACGCAGAAATACTAGAACAAGATAAATCTGACAACACAAACGAACAGAAACGTGCTATGGCACAACAACCTGCTATGGTAACACCTAACGGTCAAACAGTTAAGCAGGGTTTCTCTGCACCTTCAGGATACGCAAACGGTGGACAAATACATCAAGGATTAGGCTTTGAACCTAAAGACATAACTCCAAAGAACGTATCACAGATGCGACAAAATGCTCAAGACGCTCTTAACGTGTTATCGGGTTACGAAAAGTCTTTTCTGACCAAACAACGTACAGATGAGAAACTAGCATGATCTCTGATGTGTTTCTAGAATATCTCAAGAAAGTTGAGAATGGCGGTAAAACAGGATGGAGTGATGCTGATCAACTTTGGTACTCTCACGCTTCTCCTGAAGGTGGTAACGATACAATAGGTTACGGACACAAGCTAGTAAATTCTGAACTAGAGTTAGCCGCTAAAGGTCTAACGAATAGTGAAATTGATGACCTACTAGTAGAAGATATATATATTGCTAGTGACTCAGCTTCTAATATATTAACACTACACTTTAATGCAAAGTTTGATGATCTCTGTGTAAACAGTCAAGAAATGCTAATAGACTTTGCGTACAATTTAGGTGGTAACGGTTTACGTAAGTTCCCTAAGTTTGTTAACGCAGTAATAGATGACAACACAGAAATCATGTCACAAGAATATAAAAGATATTACACATCAGGTAACGGTGTGAAAAAAGAATTAGAGCAACGTAATAAGGAATTCCAAACGTTGTTTCTAGCGTAGACGGCTACCTGTGTAATCTTTACATGGCCCCGTCATTAATAAACCTACCGAGGCAACCTGTACACAACAACGTACAGCCCCATTAGAAGGAGAGGTAAACTATGGTTGATAACAATTTAAATGAGGAACAACAAGATCAAGAAGAACTAGAGCCTACCCCGTATCAGAATACATACAGGCGTAATCTAGAAGAACCAACTTTTAACGAAGAAGAAGAGCAAGAATTTGATGACCCCTTAGAGGCTACTCGTCAACAGTTAGCTCAACATGAAGGTTTGGCTTCTAGTAAAAAGAATGGAGAACAAACTCACGACTTTAAAAAGCGTTATGATGATTTAAAACGTCACTATGACACTAAGTTAAACGAATGGAGACAAGAAAAAGAACTTATTAATGCTAAGATATCCGTAGAGGCAAAAAAACAATCTATTAGAGAGTTGCCCAAGACTGAAGAAGAGTTGCATGAGTTCAAAGAAAAGTATCCTGATGTTTACGATGTCGTTGAAACAATCTCTACTCTACAAGCTAATGAACGTGTTAAAGAAATAGAAGAAAAACTTTTGGACTTGCGACTTAAAGAACAAGAAGCAGTAGTACAAACTGCCGAGAAGCAACTCCTTAATATTCATCCTGACTTTGACGTTCTAAAAGAAAGTGACGTATTTCTTTCTTGGCTTGATGAACAACCGTCTAATATGGCTGATGGCATCTATAAAAATAATACAGATGTTAAATGGGCCGCTAGAGTTATTGATTTGTTTAAGGCTGATAATAACATTAAAACGCCTAAATCTCACAATAAATCGAAGTCACCAAAACGATCACAATCTAGTCCTTCAAATTCTGCAGCGCAAGCTGTTACAAGAACAAACTCAAAACGTTCTTTAGATGACTTTCAGAATGACAAAAAGATTTGGTCAGTACAGGAAATATCCAAGCTTAAATCTCATGAGTATGAAAAAGTCGAGAAAGAAATCGACAGAGCTCTAAAAGAGGGTCGAGTTATGGATTCTGTAGAATAATAAAGAAATAGTTTATGATATAAAAGGAGTTTATCATGGCATTTACTACAGCCGCAGGGTACGGAAATTTACCATCAGGTAACTTTGTACCCGTTATTTACTCCCAGAAAGTTCTCAAATTCTTTCGTCGTGCATCGGTAGCGGAAGCTATCACTAATACCGACTACGCTGGAGAAATTGAAAACTTTGGGGATACCGTTAACATCATCAAAGAACCTACCATTTCGGTCAACGCTTATCAGCGTGGCAGTACCGTTAATACTGAAGCATTGGCAGATGACCAAATTCAGTTGGTAGTAGATCAAGGAAACTACTTTGCCTTTAAGGTCGATGATATCGAAGAACGTCATAGCCACTTAAACTTTGAGGCTCTTGCTACCTCTTCAGGTGCATACCAATTAAAGAAAGCCTATGACTACAACGTTCTAAAAGCTATCTATGATGGTTCTGCTGCTTCAACAGGCACACTAGGTACTCAAGCAACTTCTGCTAATACTGGTGATGAAGTTGCTGATCTAGTGGCTCAAGCTGCCGCTGAATTAGATAAGAACGATGTACCAGAAGAAAACCGTTATTTAGTTGCTGCTCCACAATTCTATCAAGTTTTGCGTAGTGCTGCCTCTAAAGTTATGGACATGTCCATTACAGGTGGATCACAATCTCCACTTCTAAACGGTAAAGTAACTGAACAGAAGCTACATGGTTTTAGCATGTATCAATCCAATGCTATTGGTGTAGGAACTACTGGTTCTGCTGCAACAAGTGTTTTTGGTAGTTCTGGTACTTCTGGACAAACGCTTATAATCTATGGTCATATGTCTGCTGCTGTTACAGCTTCACATATTGCTAAGACAGAAGTTATTCGTGATCCTAATAGTTTTGCTGACATTGTGCGTGGTCTACACGTATTTGGACGTAAAGTTATTCGTGGTTCGGGTGACGGATATAAAGGTGTATTTAACGGTCTTATGGACCTAGATAGCTAAAGGAGGAACTGAATAATGACTGTTTATAATCGTACTACAACAGGTGGTGGCACTATTGGACATCCCTCCAATGCTGCTGTTCCCTATGTTATGACTTCCCCTGTGTGGGATACCGTTGATGGTGGTGGTGTTGGAGGCGATATCATTGAATTGATTGACGTTCCTGCAGATACCATGATTGTTGCGGGCTGTCTAGAAGTTCTAGAAGTTCGTGGTAATGGTCAGGTTACAATGGATATTGGTTTTACTGGTGGAGATATTGACTGTTTTGTTGATGGTTCTGCATTAGCCGCTGGTTTTACTCCGTTTCTAGAAGCCGCTGTAGGTGCATCGGGCGCTAATGCTCGTATTCTTACTGCTGCAGATACTATTGATGCTCTCGTTCTTGACGGTGGATCAACAGGAGAAACGGCTCTACGTTTTCGTATACATGTTGTGTTAGTAGATATTTCTACTAATCCTGTTGAATCAGCATCTGTATCTACGGGTACGTAACATTACAACAGTTTTGTAGGGTTCTGTGTAAAAACCCTACACTTTCTTTAATATGATTTGATATTGAAATGAAAAAAGGAAATACAATCATGCGTTTTTTTAAGATACTAAGTGAAGATGATATTAAGATATG
>Ga0209337_1000939_pt1 | contig 22727 bp, 30 predicted proteins | sample LinPmetageLP53_FD_184044 | JGI IMG/M metagenome (GOLD analysis project Ga0209337, IMG submission 184044) | Marine viral communities from the Pacific Ocean - LP-53 (SPAdes) (version 2) | ecosystem: Environmental > Aquatic > Marine > Oceanic | place: Pacific Ocean | collected 2010-02-08 | reverse complement strand
AAGAGGCGGGAACGTTGGAACAGGCATCATGACTGGTATTGTAGATAGATCTATGCATGCTGAAGATCCTTTTGTAGGAGACACTAATCAATTTTCAGATCCAATTAAAAGATATAAAAACGAAGCTTCAACTTTAAATACCCAGGCTGATAATAATTTTTACACACCTTTACCAAAAGAAGATATTGATCCTGTTATGACTACAAAAGCTGATATGAAAATGCCAGCAGATTTATTTCCAAAACCTGATTTTGGGGAAGAAAGAGATTCAGCTTATTATATAGATCAACTTAAAAAAGGTGGTGGAGAGTATGGGGGAATGGATCCATTAACTTCTTTCTTATTAACAGCAGGACCTCAAATAGCTAAAGCAACATCTTTTGGTGATGCTATATCAAAATTAGGACCAGCAAATCAAGCATTAATAGAACAGGCTAATAAAAAAGCAGCGTACTTAAGAGAGTTAGGTTTGACAGGAACTAAAATGTCTTTAGCTAATGAAGAAAAAATAGCAGGTAGAAAATATGATTATGGAATAAGTTTAAACGATAAACAATATTCGTACGCTTCTAAAATGAATGATAGACTTTACGGTGAAAAAGTAACAGGTAAACAATGGGCTAAAGAAGCTCAAAACAGAAAAGAAGATTTAAATAGAGAAGATTGGCTAAAAGAACAAGCTGCTATAAGAGCAAAAGCTAGTCTTGCAGATAAAAAAGCTTATGATCTTGAGATGTCAAATTTAGGTTTAGAAAATGATCTTAAAAAAATTAAACAACAAGAAGAAAGTTCAATAGCTATCAATGCTGCTGAAAGAAAATTAGATAATGCAGAAGATTCAAAAGCAATTATTAAAGCTGCTTCTGATCAATTTATTAAAGATGGAGATTACACTAATAGATATGTAGCAAATCGTGCTGCAACTTGGAATGAAGTTAACTCTGAAAAATTTGAGACTAAAGGTAATTTAGGTGTTATCCTAAGTCAAAAAGATCTTAAGGATAAAGCTAAATTTGCCAAAAATCAAATAACAAGTAAAAATGGAGCAGGAGATGGTTCTGTTCATTATGACCCTTATAGTGATAAAGTTTATCAAGTTCAAAAGATTGAAGGTGAACCTACTTTAGTGGAGATATTTGAACCTGGAAGTTCAGGAGCTACTGAACAAAAAAATGAAAAAATTGTAGTAGAAAAAGAATCCCAAGGGGATAAAGAAATTATTAAATTAACACCTCAAGCTGTAGGTTTTGATAACAAACCTGTATTTGAAAAATTATCAGAAGTTAGATCTGTTATGGAATTTCCAATGACAGGACAAGAAATGATAGATAAATATGAAATTCCAGAATCTTTATGGGGAAGCATTAATAAAAAACAAACTTATAAACCTATTTTACCAGGGATGTCGGCATACCAAGAGGGAAATCGTTTTGATAAAGACAACCCTTATAAAATGATACAATCAGACAATTAGGATTTTAAATGGCAGAATACGTTGCATCTTTAAACTCAGCAGAAAGTGATAATGAGACAAGTTGGTATAAATCTTTTGGTGCGGGTCTTGTATCAGGTTTAATTAAAATACCTGAAGGTGTTGTATCCTTAGGAGCAGAGTTAGTAGATCTTGGTGCGGATTCAAATACTGCGGCAGACGTAGAACAATTTTTTGATAAAATAAATCCTTTTGAAGAAATAGCTGAAGAAAATACTATTGGTAAACTAACTGAAGCTATAATGCAGATAGCTGTTCCTGGAGGAATAGGATTTAAAGTTGCTAGTACAGCTGCAAGAAAAATGACTACTAAAGCTTTAAAAGCAAAACGTAATAAAGCTTATGCAGATTTTGGAAAAGGAGATAAGTTTTATAAAGCTAATAATCCTTTAACTAAAGGAACCTCCAAAGGAGTTAAAGTTTCAAAAAATTATAATAGAGACAATTTAACTGAAGCATTAGACAAAGTTAATAAATTAAATAAAGGACTTAAAAAACCTAGATTTGCAGCAGCTGTTTTAGGAGGAGCCGCAGGGGAAACTCTTGTTGTTGACAATGATGCGATAGGTACTTTTGGAGATATGTTTGAAGGTCCTACTTCATTAGATAGAGATTCTAGTTTAAGCGGAAGCGATGATGCTGCTAGAAAATTAATGAATAGATTTAAATTTGGTGGAGAATCTATTTTTGCAACACCTGTAGCTTATGGCATAGGTAAAACAGCTAAACTTTTAGCAAACAGAGGTGCCGATTTAGCTTATAGTAATTCAGCATTTGAAAGATGGATAGATAAATATATTAGAGCTGCTTTTAGTCCTAGAGGAGCCTTACCAGCAGAAGTATTTGCAAAAGAAATGGAAAAACAAGGTTTAAAAGTTAAAGATACTTATAGAGCTAAAGAGATTGTATCTAATATAACTAAAATTACAGATTCTTTTTTCCCTACTGTTCAAGAAGTAGCAGATAAAACAGTTAAAACTAAAGGAATAGATAAATTATCTTTCAGCAAAGAATTAAATAACTTACTTGTAAGTGGAGATTTATCAAAAGGAATTGATGAAAAAGCTTTTGCTAATATAATAAGTAAATTAAATCAAAAAGGTATTGGTAAAAAACAAACTGAAGCTTTGTTAACTTCTTTAAGTGAGGGTAGAGCAGAGTTTAATACTCTTTTAAACATACTTAATAAAAATTCTAAAGGAATTAAAAGAGGTGCTTCAGATGAATTAAAAGATTTATTTAAAAACAGATTAGATAAATATGTAGGACATACTTATCAAATTTTTGAACATAGAAGTAATATCTTTAATGCTTTTAGAAAATATAAACCTACTGATGAATCATATAAAAATGCAATAAATGTATTTACAAAAAATGGAACAAGAACTGAACAAGAAGCTAGATCAATTGTAGATGATATTTTAAGACAAGCAGAAAAAGTAAAATCTCCAAAAGATTTACCTGATTTTAAATATATATCTAAAACAATGGAAAAAGGTGGATCAAAAGAAGTTTTTAAAATAGGTTTAAAATCAACATCAAAAGGATCAGCTAGTGAAAAACAAGCTCTTAAACAATTATTTGGACAAGTAGAAGATCCTAGGTTTACTTTATTTAATGGTATTAGTAATCTTTCAAACATAGCCAGAACTGCAGATTACATAGGTCAAATATCTCTTAAAAATGATCAAGTTCAAGCAAAAGGTGGAAGAGGTTTTTTTTGGAAAAATGAAGCCGCTGCAAAAGAAGCAGTTAATTCTGGGGAAACTGGAATAGAAGTAGTAAGAATGAGTGAAATTTTAGGTGAAATTGATGCTACAAAAAATATTATAAATCCTTTAAATGCTAAATGGACTACTAAAGAAATAGGTGAAGCTATAAAATTTGCAAATGATATTCCAACAACTTTTCAAGGTTTTGTACGAGGGGATAAAAAAATGAGTGGTCCTGAAGCAGGAGTTAGTTGGTTTTATAGAAACTTATTAATGTTTCCAAAAGGTGTTTCACAAATGGCAAAAACTATTTTTTCAATTCCAACTCATATAAGAAATTTTATGAGTGCAGGAGCTTTTAGTGCAGCTAATGGTATCATACCTTTTGCATTAGAAAATCCAAAAACATTTGCTAAAGCTTTTAGAAGAGGAATAGGTGAATCTGGTTTATTAAAACTTGGTGGAGTGGAAGCAGGGACTGCTGCTAATCAAAGAGCATATAGAGATATGTTAGAATTAGGTATAACAAATTCACAAGTTCAATTAGGAGATATGACTTCTTTGATTAAAGATTCTGCAGGTGGAAAAAATTTATTAAATAATGATTATGGTTTAAGTAGAATGTTCAAAAAATTTAAAAAAATAGGAGAATTTTTTCAAGGTAAATATATGGCAGAAGATGATACCTTTAAAATTACTAACTTTGTTGTAGAATTAGATAGAATAGTTAAAGCCACTGCTAAAAGTAAAAACATGACTGTAGAAGCTTACGAAAATTCAATTGGTTTAGTTAAAGGTTTTGAAAAAATAAAAAATGGTATTCCTATAAGAAATGAAGCTCTTTGGAAATTAAAACAAGAAGCTGCAGAAATTGTTAAGAATACAGTACCTAATTATGCTTACGTTGGACAAGCAGTTAAGACTGCAAGACTGTTGCCTATTGGTAACTTTATGTCTTTTCCATCTGAAATTATAAGAACTACTACTAATATTGCTAGACAAGGTGTTAAAGAACTTTCACATGTAAAAGGTGAGGGAGTAGTTAGAATTAAAGGAAGTAATATAGGTTTAACAGTTACAGAAGTATTAAAAGATGGAAGTACTAGAGTAGTTAAAAATAATGCTATTACTAATGGAACATACGGAACTGGAATGAAAAGAATTGCAGGTATGGCCACTACTTTAACTGCTGTTCCTGTTGCAGTTACTGAAGGAGCAAAAGCTTTGTACGATGTAACTGAAGATGAAATTGATGCGATGAGAAGATTTGTTCCTGATTGGTCTAAAAATTCTACGTTAGTTCCAATTAGAGATGATGATGGCGAATTAAGCTATATAGATTTTAGTAAAAGTAATGCTTACGATTTAATGGCTAGACCATTTAGAACTTTAATGAGTAATATTCAAGAAGGTCAAGAAAATGGAGACACTTTATTAGAAGGATTTACTGCAGGGGTAGGTGAAGCAAGTGGAGAAATTATGAATCCATTTATATCCGAATCTATTTGGACAGAAGCTATGGCAGATTTAGTTATAAGGGGTGGAAGAACTTCTGAAGGAAGACAATTGTATACTGATCAAACTCCACTAGGAGATAAAATGGCTATTCAATTTATGCATTTAGGTAATGCTTTAGCACCTTCTTACAAACAAGGATTAAGAATAGGACAAGCTTCTTTTGGAATACCTGATAAAAGAGGAAATGAATTAGAAATAGGACCAGAGTTAGCAGGATTCATGGGATTTAGACCTGTTAAAATAGATCCCTTAGATGCAATGAATTTTAAAATTGCAGGTTATCAAACAGGAATAAGAAATGCTAGAAGAGAATTTACAGGAGGATTTTTTGGTCTGTTAAAAGGTGGTTCTATAGATGACAATGATGTTGTTAGTAGATATATTAAATCTAATAAAGCTAGATTTGAAGTTCAAAAAGAAATGTTTAGAGATTTAGAAGCTGCTCAAGAGTTAGGTAATAGTTCTTCTGAACTAAGAAAAGTATTTAAAGAAAGACAATTAAGTGGAAAAACATTTAATAATTTGAATAAAGGAAGATTTGAACCTTACTACCCTTCTAAAGATATTATTAAAAAATTTAAAGAAATATCTTTAAATTTAGGTGAAGATAATGCTTTTTTATCAGCTAGAGGAGATTTAAATTCTATTAAAAGAGATCTTAAAGCTTTAGGTTTTGATGAAAGATTTAGAGCAGACTTTGCTGTAGGTGGACATGTAGAATCTACCGCCTTTACAGAATCCATGGATAATATAACTACTGTATTAGCCGAAGTAGATTTTGATATGCAAAATTTAAATTTAGAAGAAGAGTTTGATGATCAAATTGATATTAATGAGTACATTACCAAACAAGAAGTACAAACTCCAATGTTACCACAGACTCCAATGCCTAACCAAAATGTTATACAAGCAAGTGTTAAGGCTCAAGCAACGGAACCTTTGAATGAGGGATTAACCAACACAGAAAACGCATTATTATCTCAAGAAGAAAAAATGATTAGATTAAGACAAAGAGGTTTAGCATAATGGATTATTTGGGAGGTTTGATAAGCTGGTCTTATCGGGGTTTGAATGTAGCGGGGGTTATATTCCAATGGTAAAAAATTTAGCTTTAATTAAAATAGAATCTCACGAAAAACTTTGTAGAATAATGCAGAAACAAACTCAAACTGATATTAAAAATTTACAAATTCAAATTAATAGAATTGAAAAAATATTATTAGTTTGTGCAGGTACTTTATTAGCTGGTATGGCCAGTGTTATTTTAATGTTACTTGATAAAATTTAGATCCACTCTTTAAAATCTTCATCCATAATTGCATTAGCAATATTAACTTTATTACGTAAAGCTTTTACAATTCTTTCATCAATAGTATCCTGAGCCATGATATCAATATAAGTCATTTTTTGTGTTTGACCTATACGATCTATTCTAGCTTCTGACTGTTGACGTTTCTCAAGGTCATAACCATTAGAGAAATAAACCATGTTACTTCCAGCAGTAAGTGTAATACCATAACCACCGGTGTGAGTAGTACCTACAAAAAATCTACAAGCATCATCATTCTGAAACTTTTTAATATTCTTAGATCTTGCATCAGTGTCTGTTGCACCATAGTAATCAACAACAGAGTCTTCACCGTATACTTTTTTTATTTCTTTAATTATTCTTCTGACATCATGAGTGTAGTGAGACCATATAATAGTTTTACCTTCTATATTTTCTAGTATACTCATTAATTCATTTAGCCTGCTGCAAGGTAAATCTTTTATAGTACCATCATCAGAAGTAAAATGACCACAAGTAATTTGATGTAGTCTCATAAGTTGAGTCATAACAGTTGCAGAGGATTGCATCTTACCTTCTAAGAAAGCTACTGCTTCTTTTTTCATCTGTTGGTAAACTGTTTTTTGTTCTTTAGTTAGTTCAACATAATGTTTAACAAAAGTTTTTTCTGGAAGATCTAAACAATCTTCTTTTAATATTCTGTTAGAGAAAGGTTTTATCTTATCAGACAGTTCACCCAGGTTCACGTAGCCTGTAACAATTTCTATTCTTCTACCATTGACTTCAATCTTTCTCATGTTGGCATATCTAGATCGAAACGTGTAGTAAGAATCATGCCCCAGGAGCCATGGATCAAGAAAGGCACATTGACTAAATAAATCTAATGGAGATTTAGTAACAGGAGAACCTGTTAAAATTCTTCTATACTTTGCACTGTCTCTTAATGCTAAAATATTTTTAGTTCTATTTGATGTTGGAGTTTTAATAGTTGTAGACTCATCAATTGCAATCATTGCTTTGTGACAAGATAAAAATTTAGCTGCAAAAGCTGCACCATCACCTGTAGAAAAAGTTTCTACATTCATAATTAAAATATGTAGATCAGTTCCAGTTTCAAATAATGTATTTAAAATTTTTCTTTGTTTAACTGTCTTGTCAGTTGTTTTCCAAAGTACTACTTTTTTTTCTATATGATCTGGTAAGTGAGTAGGAATTTCTGAGTCATACCAATTTTTATATACACCTTTAGGTGCTATCAATAATAGACCATTTATATCGCCTCTATCATAGAGAATAGCGGCATTATCTAATAATACTTTAGATTTACCTGTACCCATTTCCATGAAATAAGCGAAGTTTTCTTTGTCCCAAGACTCTTCTAATGCTTTGAGCTGATGCTCAAAAGGCTTCGTTTTAAATTTATAGTTCATAATTTGCTTTTCTTTCTATAGATGATATATATGTGGTTAAAATAAAAAGTCAATGAGCAAAGTATATTTAACACAGGAGATTCCTGTAGACAGAGACACAGGACAGCCTAAATACAATGTATTAGGGGCTTCTAAGTATGGCGACATAATGACGCTGCTTCCTATGTATTCACAGATTATATTATCTCCTGGCCCATTAATTTTAAAACTTAGAACTCTTCTAAAGAACTACAAACCTGAAGATTATTTACTACTCTCAGGCGATCCCGCAGTTATTGGTGTTGTTTGTTCCGTTGTTTCAGATATAACTAATGGAAAATACAAGCTTCTTAAATGGGACCGACAAGAAAAAACATATTACCCGATCGAAATAAATATTTTTCAAAACTAGTATTGACAAAAATTATAAAACTCCTATATATCTTTGATATGAAAGCGAGGAAAAAATAATATGTCAATTAACTTAAGAGAAGACGCTCCAGATCAGAGCAATATAATTGATCCAAAAAAACTATCTGAAGAAGTTGAGAAATTAGTATCAATTCAAAAACAGATAAAATCCAACGAAGATAAAATAAAAGATTTAAAAGAAGACGAGAAACATTTTAGTACAATCGTTATTCCAAAATTAATGGAAGAGATGAATCTAAAAAGTTTAAAATTACAAGATGGTTCTGAACTGTCTGTAAAAAAAATCTTCAGCACCACCATGAAAGCGGATAGAAAAGGTGAGTGCGTACAATGGCTTCGAGACAACGGTTTGGGTGATATTATAAAAAATAATATTACAGTATCATTCGGTCGTGACGAGGAAACCAAGGCTGCAGAATATGCTACCCTTGCAAAGGGACAGGGCTATGAACCTACTCAAGAAGAGAAGGTTCACCCGTCCACTTTAAGAGTAGTGATGGAGGAAGTTCATACCAAAGGTAAAGAAATTCCTGCTGATCTATTTTGGACGTTTGACGGAAGTCAGACTAAAATAAAAAGTAAGTAACATTAAACGATAACCCAATAGGATATATATGAGTACAGAAAGTACAATCGTTAAGAAAGATAATGCAGGAGCATTATCCACAATCAACCTAAGAGCAGACTCTGGTAAAGGAACTGAAGAGATGCAATCAAGTGATAGGTCAACACCTATTTTAAAAATCCTTCATCAATTATCTCCAGAATGCAATTCAAGAAGTGCAAAGTATGTTGATGGCGCTCAACCTGGAATGATTTATGCATCCAGTTTTGGTAGCTTAGTCAGCGGTGAGAAAGGTTTAGATATAATTGTATCTCACTTTCAAACTAGGTACCCTGAATGGCAAGAAAGAGGAGATAGTACTGCTGCACCAGTAGGTACACACCTTAACCCACCAGCAGATGCTGTTGAGGAAAAAGGTGGTAGATATAGATTATCTAATGGTAATTATGTAGAGAAGACTATGTATTTCTATGTGATAGCTATTTTAGAAAATGGATCTAGATCTGCTGTAATACCTATGAGATCATCTAACTTAACTCCAGGTAGAGATTTGAATGATATGATTTCAAATTTAAGAATGGAAGATGACAAAGGTTCATTTCAACCTGCATCTTTTACAGCTGTGTTTAAATTAAAAACAGCAGGTAAGAGTTGGGGAGATAAGAACTGGCATGTGTATAAGCCTTCTTTTGTTAAGATGCTAAATGTATCTGAAACTAAAGATGCTGAGTTATATCAAGCAGGTCAAAAGCTACAAGCTGAAGTATCAAAAGGTTCTACGCAACCTAAGTACGAAAAGGTTGAAGCTGATAAAACCAAAAAAGATATTATCTAATCCCTCTGAGGGACATTTGCAAGTGGAAGTGGCGATGGGAGACTATCGCCACTTTTTAAAAAAACAAACTTTGACAGGATTGTATGAAAGATTATTCAAAATATTTTGAAGGCTTAAAAAGAAATTATGGTGTCTGTAAAACCAATGAAGGTTTTATAGATGCAGAGACAGGTAAAAAAAGATACCCACACGAATGGTCTGGTATTCCTGTCAGTGAATTAGATTACCAAGAACATCTAAAAGGAAACAAATCTATTGGAATTCAACCTTGTACTGATGAAGGTAAAGCAAGATTCGGTGCTATTGATGTAGATAAGTATCCAATAGATAGACAATTTTATTTAAAAATTATTGAAGAGAAAAATCTCCCAATAATTCCTGTCCTGTCAAAAAGTGGTGGACTACATTTATATGTGTTCACCACTGAATTTGTTAAGGCAAAAGAGATAAGGGAATTTTTGGAACAGGTTTTATTCTTATTCAAACTACCCATTAATACAGAAATTTTTCCAAAGCAAACTACTCTTGGAGAGAATGCAGATGGAGAAAAAACAAATGGTAACTTCTTAAACTTACCTTACAACAATATGTCTAGAAGAGCATTACTTCCTACGGGAGAAGAGATGGACTTAGATATGTTTATCAAAGTAGTTATTGCTAATGCTCAAACTAAAGAACAATTAAAAAATATTAATGAGAGAATTGTTAAAGATGAGTTAACCGGTGGAGACAAAGAGTTTGATGATGGTCCACCATGTTTAGGAATACTAACTAAAGAAGTTATGAAAGATGGTAGAGATAGATTTTTATATAACTACATGGTGTTTGCTAAAAAAAAATATCCAGACAAGTGGCAAGAGAAAATTATAGAAGCGGCAAGAAAGTATTTTGAATTTGATAGTAACTGGACAGACATTCATGTTAATGCAAAAGTAAAAAGTTGGAGTAAAGATACTAAAGGACATACTTGTAATGATCCTTTAATAGCACCTGTATGTGTTAAAGCAGTGTGTGTAAAAAGAAAGTTTGGAATCATATCTGACAATAAACCTAGATGGCCTATGTTATCTGCATTACAAAAATTAAATATAAAACCTACACCTGAATGGTATTTCACAATAGAAAAAGAAAATGGAGAAACTAAACAAGTACATGCTAAAAATATTCATAAAATAGAAAGTCAAAAAGAATTAAGAGCAGTTATAATGGAGCAAGCTCATGTAGTTCCACCTCAAATAAAAGGTAATGACTTTCATGAAATTATAAAATCTTTATTTGAAGGAAATAAAATAGATGTTATCGAACCAGCAGAAGGTACAAATCCATCTGACATATTAAGAAATCATTTATATAGATATCTAAATGAACCTGCAGCTAAACAATACAGTTCATTTCAAAGTGGTAGACCTTTGTTAGATGATGATCATGCTTATTTTTTATTTACATCTTTCTATGATGATATCAAAACTTATGAATGGAAAGAGTCTTCAGCAAAAACATCTTTGATGATTAGAGATTTATTCCCAAGTAAGAAACCTGAGGATGAAGCTAAGTTTGATCACAGTAAAAGATTTCCAGGTAAAGATTCAAAAGGTAAAATATTTCCACCATTAAAAACTTTAAGAATACCTTTGAAGTATTTTAAAAAAGATGAAGACGTTCATGAGATGGTAGAGTTTAAAAGTGAAGACGATATTATATAATGATTTATAAATACTATGGACCACCAGGAACTGGTAAGACCTACAAATTAATTAGTAGGGCTAAAGCTTATGCTAGGACAGGTATACCTTTACATAAAATAGGATACTTTGCTTTCAGTAGAAAAGCAGCTGGAGAAGCAAAAAAAAGAATGCCCTCTGATGATAAAAACTTACCTTACTTCCAAACTCTACATGCTTTTTGTTTTCATTTCTTAAAATTAAAAGAACAAGATATAATGCAGCCCTTTCATTATGAAAACTTTGGTAAGAAAATAAATATAAAAGTTAAATACACAGACAAGTATAACAAAGACGAAGTAAATTTTTTAACTTGTGACAATCCTTATTTTCAAATCATTCATAAATCTATTAACAGATGTACTTCTATTGAAGAAGAATACGATTTAAATGAACACAATGGTAAAGATATTAAATGGGCTACTTTAAAATACATAAATGATAATTTAAAAAACTATAAAGAAAAAAAATCATTATATGATTTTAATGACATTGTAGATCTAACTATTAAGAAAAAAGATCACCCTGACTTTCCAACTTTTAAAGCTATATTTATAGATGAAGCCCAAGATCTATCACCACTACAGTGGAAACTATTCGATGTATTAAAAACAAAAACAGAAGATATGTACTTAGCAGGAGATGATGACCAAGCTATATTTGCTTGGGCTGGTGCAGATGTAGAGAGATTTATCAAAGAACCTGCAAAAGAAAGGGTTTTAAAGTACTCAAAAAGGATCTCTTTAAGGGTCCAGCAAGAGTCAGAGAAGCCTATTGAAAGAATTATGGGCATTCGTAAGCATAAAAACTATTTTCCTAGAGATTTTATTGGAGAATCTGATGAGATAGCTAACTTAGGTCAAGTAGATTTAACTCAAGGTAAATGGTTAATATTATCTAGAACCATATCCAGGCTTATGAAAATAGATGAAGAATTAAAAAAGAAAAATTTATTCTTTGAAACAAACAAAGGTAAGAGTTTTAAAGTATCTCTGTACAAGTCAGCTATGAATTATGATCTATGGACTAAAGGAAAAATTTTAGAAGATAAAGTTATAAAAGATATCCAAGAATACACTGGAGAAGTTCAGTGGGATCATATGTTAAATTGGTATGATGCATTTAAATTAGCTGGTGAGAAAGAAAAATTATATATAAAAAATATGTTAGACAACGGAGAAAATTTAGATGAGCCAGCAAGAATTTGGTTGTCCACTATACATGCAGCCAAAGGTGGAGAAGAAGATAATGTAATTCTATGTTTAGATATGGGAGATAAGATTCTTAAAGCAATTAAAAAGAGTCAGAACAAACAAGATGAAGAACATAGAGTTTGGTACGTAGGAACCACAAGAGCAAGAAATAACCTATATAAATTAAAAGCAAAAATAAAACGTAAAGGATATCAGTTATGACAACTAAAGACATGTTTGAAGGTACATTTCCACAAGATAAACAAATTGGTGGATCACATTATAAAAAATTTCATATACAACCGTATGAATTTATATCTAAGAACAACCTTTCTTTTTTCCAGGGGAATGTTATAAAATATGTTTGTCGCTATAAAAACAAAGCGGGAATACAAGACCTTGAGAAAATAATTCATTATTGTGAATTACAGATTAAAACAATGAAAGACATTAATAAAAAATGATTTTACCTCAAACTGAATGGTTACTCCCTAAAGAATTTCCTGATCTAACAAAGCATAAAGAAATTGCTATTGACTTAGAGACAAGAGATCCAGATTTAAAGAGTAAGGGTTCAGGAGCCATCATTGGTAATGGTGAGATTGTAGGTATAGCAGTTGCCGTAGAAGGTTGGAAAGGTTATTATCCAATTGCTCATGAAGCAGGTCCTAACTTAGATCCTAAAAAAGTTATAGATTGGTTTACAAAAGTTTGTGAATGTCCGGCTACAAAAATATTTCATAATGCTATGTACGACGTATCTTGGATACGTAATTTAGGTATAAAAATTAATGGTTTACTTGTAGATACTATGATTGCATCATCTTTAATTGATGAGAATAGATTCTCATACACATTGAATTCAATGTCATGGAAATATTTAAGTAAAGGTAAGAACGAAGCTTTACTAAATAAGGCAGCTAAAGAAAGAGGATTAGATCCTAAGGCAGATATGTGGAGACTTCCAGCTATGGAAGTTGGATCGTATGCAGAACAAGATGCAGTTTTAACTTTAGAACTTTGGCAGCAGTTAAAAAAAATAATGGCGGAACAAGATTTAAAAAAAATTTTTAATCTGGAGACTGATTTGTTTCCATGTCTTGTTGACATGAGGTTTTACGGTGTGAAAGTAGACGTTCAAAAAGCTCATACGTTGAAGACAGCATTAGCATTAAAAGAAGAAAACTTAATCCACCAAATAAAAATAGAAACAGGAATAGACATTCAGTTAATGGCTGCAAGAACCATTGCACCACTTTTTGATAAATTAAATTTAGAGTATTCCAAAACTGAGAAATCAGGTGAACCATCATTTACTAAAAACTTTCTTGTGAATCATAAACATCCAGTGGTTAGGATGATAGCAGAAGCTAGGAAAATAAACAAGGTCAGAACTACTTTTATAGATTCTATTATCAAACATGAACACAAAGGTAGAATTCATGCTGATATAAATCAAATTAGATCTGATGACGGAGGAACTGTAACTGGAAGATTCTCATACTCTAATCCTAACTTACAACAAATTCCTGCAAAGGATCCGGAAACAGGACCCTTGATTAGATCTTTATTTATTCCAGATGAAGGCTGCAAGTGGGGTACGTTTGATTACTCGCAACAGGAACCAAGGCTTGTAGCACATTATTCATTACAGTTTGAATTACCTTCTGTTAATACAATTGCAGATTCATATGAAAATGATCCTAATACAGACTTTCACAAAATTGTAGCTGAGATGGCAGAGATACCTAGATCACAAGCTAAAGTAATTAACTTAGGTCTTTTCTATGGTATGGGTAAAGCTAAACTTATGAATGAGTTAGATCTAACAAAAGATAAAGCTGAAGAATTATTTAAAAAATATCATGAGAATGCACCTTTTGTAAAACAACTTACTAACAAAGCTATGAATGCAGCAGCTAGTAAAGGTGTAATTAAAACTATACTTGGAAGACGTTGTAGATTTCCTAAATATGAACCTGTACTTAGAGGTGATGATTGGGGAACTTATGTACCTGCAGAAGATGAGGAACGTATGAAAGAACTTCAAGATATGGGACCTGTATTAAAAGATTTTGAAGAAAATATTATTAAAGATAAACAAGGTAAACCTAAGAAAAACTACTGGCATAAAAACCCAACAAGACGTGCCTTTACTTACAAAGCTTTAAATAAATTAATCCAAGGGAGTGCTGCTGATATGACTAAAAAAGCCATGGTAGAATTATACAAACAAGGATTATTAGCTCATATACAAATACATGATGAGTTAGATTTTTCTGTTGAATCAGAAGAACAAGCAAAAAAGATAAAAAATATCATGGAAACTGCAGTTGATTTAGAAGTACCTAACAAAGTTGACTATGAATCTGGCCCTAATTGGGGTGAAATAAAATAATAAAATACTTTTCCTACAAAACATTTTCTGATAAAATACCGGCATGTTTGTAAAATGTAAAACTTGTGGCCATGGGTGTCACTGCAATGAAGATAAGATTGATTCAGGGCACTACTCACCTTTAATGGATATATGTGGATGTAAAAAATGTCTTCATGAAGCAGAAAAAGAAATTGAATACGAGGAGTGTTTATCATGTCAATAGCAGAATTATTTAAGAAAAACTTTGTATTAGTACCTGTCATAGCATCCGTTCTTTTTGGAACATTTACAGGCGTTAAGTATATTGTTAATCTAACAGACACAATTAATTCTAATCAAACTCAAATAATAAATCTTCAAAGAGATCTAACTGTAGCTCAAGAAAAACTTACAGATCAAAACACAAGACTAACTTCTGCTGAGTCCACTTGGCAAATGGCAGAAAATTTATACAGACAATTAGCAGATGAAGTTAGAGAACACAGTTATGATATTAAGGATTTAAACAGGTAATGTATGGAGACTCTCAGGATGAATTACAAATTTACTGCACTACTAATTGTAATGTTTATATGTTTAACTCTGTTTGCAAAACCAGCTTATCCAAAAAACGAATATTTAACTAATGGGACTAATAGCTGCAGAACTGGTGAAGTCGATGTTAGAATCGAAACAGAAAACAGAGACAACGATTATAGACATAATTCTAGTTCTAATGATTATGATAACAATAGTGACAATGATCGTTTGAGTGTAACTTATAGACACTACATTGGAACTGCTTGTACTAAACAATTTAGACAAGTGCAGCAAGAAAACATGGAACTCAAACAGCAACTAGAGTTAATGAAAATGTGTGGTAGGGTTAACAGCAATCCTAGTCTTGCACAAAATGAAAACTTTAGATTATTAGTATCAAAGTGTACGGGTGTAACTCCTGTTAAATTAGATAACAGACCAGCAGATGGCAAAAGTAAATGGGACGAGTTAAAAGATGGATATAAAAAAAAGAACCCAGAACTTAAATTAATGGGTGATAAATTTTTAACATTACCTGTACCTACAAATGAGTAGAAAAACCAATACTGCCTTAATTGCCTTATTAGGTACAATCCTAATGGGACTTGCTACATGGACTTTGGTCACACTCATAGAACTTCAATTAACAGTAACCATGATCCAGTCGGACCTGATGTCTATTGACAAGCAATTTGGTAGAGTTTATAATTTCATCGATTCCGTTAGAGGTAGATAATGAAATTTTTAATGGTAATGTTTATATGCAGTCATGTAGAAGGCAACGAATGTAGGCCTATTCAGCCATTAATAACATACTTTAATACTTATAGCGAATGTGCTATCCATGGTTATGAATATTCTACTAATATACTAAAAAAATTTGATTCAACATTTATTAATACATACAGAGCGTACACTGTATTTAATTGTAAGGAGATAACACAAACATGAACTTAAGTAAAAATTTTCACTTATCAGAGATGATTAAATCTCAGACAGCGGTCAGGAAAGGCCTTGCTAACATTCCAGGGGAACAACATACAGAAAATCTAAGATTGCTTTGTGAGAGGGTCCTACAGCCCATTAGAGACCATTTTGGTAAAGTGGTTACGGTTTCTAGCGGCTATAGAGATATTATTTTAAACAGGCACCTTGGATCTTCAGATTCATCACAGCACTGTCAGGGGATGGCGGCAGATATAGAGATATTTGATTTACCTAATAATGAGCTAAGTGACTGGATAAAAGAAAACCTTATGTTCGATCAATTAATTCTTGAGTACTATGATCCATCAGAAGGCCCAAATTCAGGATGGGTTCACGTATCGTACAATCCCACTATATCTTTAAATCGTAAGGAGTACTTGATTGCTTTTAAAAAAAATGGTAAGACTGAGTACAAACCAATCATGGGGTTAAGTACAGATAGATATGTCAAATAAAAAGAAAGAAAGATTAAAAGGATTATTATTGACTGAAGCATTTAGCAAAATTGATACCGTAATGGGTAAATGTGTAGGTTGTGAAGAGCGAACTATTTTAGTTGCAGTAGTTACAGATTATTATAGATGTAGTAATTGTGGTGAAGATATGAGACAATACGTAAATGGTTCTATAAAATACCTTGAATTAACAGATAGAGATAAAGAATATTTAAAATTAAATAGATTATAATAGGATAAAATAATGACTAAGATGAAAAAAACAATGAAGAAGCACAGCAAACATCACAGTGCTAAACATATGAAACAAATGAAAGAAGATATTAAAAAAGGTGATTCGTTTACAAAAGCTCACAAGAAAGCTCTTAAAAAAATTGGTAAATAGTGGCCAAAAAATTTAAAGAACATCACGAACGGGATAGACCTAAAAAAAGAGGTCCCCGGCAGCACAAAAAGTCGCTAAATAAGCAGGAAAAACGCCAAAAACGGACTAAACGTTACAAAGGTCAAGGTTAATTTTTTTTTTAATCGTCATTGACACTATTGTAATTTCATATAATAATCCTATATATGAAACAACTAAAAAGAAAGATAAGGAAAAATAATGACTGATATAAGTAAATACAAATCTGTAGCCCTCTCCCATAGTAGTTGCGAGAAGTTAGATAAGGTAAGAAAAATAATTGTTCCGGAAGTTCAAATCTCAAGAGCAAAATGTTTAGATATTTTAATTAACGAAAAAGCAAGGAAGTTCAATGGAAGGCTTAAGAACATTAAGTGAGTGGGATACAAGAGATCCTATAAGAAATCTTTGGCGTAATGTATTAATCGTTGCAATCGAAGATCTAGTTAACAAAACAACAGTTGCAGAAAGATTTAGAAATTACAATAGTCATGCACAAAAAACTGCATTGGAATATTTTACTATTCCAAATTCAGACTTTGCTAACGTTTGTGAATTTGCAGGTTTTGATCACAACTTTGTTAGACGTAAAGTACTTAAGGCTGTCAATCAAATCAAACTAAAGGAAGGTCAAAATGGAAAAAGTTATATGTCCCAAATGCAAGGGCAACGGGTACAAGCGAGCACTTATTGAAGAAGGTAGGGAAGAAGTAATTACAGATTGTTCAACGTGTAACAATCAAGGTGAGATTACAATTCCTGTAGAAATGCTAGTTGAATATTTAAGAGGAAAGGCTGCACTATGACACAATTAACAGACGAACATTTTGAACTACATACAAGAAATAAAGCTGAACAATACGAACGACAGAAAATTAAATTTCTAGAAGATAGAATATCTGTCTTAGAAAAATCTGTTGAACGATTGCATAAAATAGTTGGAACAATGGATAGGTTCAAAGAAAATAGTAATGACTAAAAAAACAATTAAGGGAACCATCGGAGAACATAAAATTACTATTCAATTGTTGGAAGATGGTTACCACGTAGCAAAAGCAGTCGATCCACATTGTCCTTTTGATCTTGTTGCAGTAGGAGAAGATGGAGATGTTAAATTAATAGATGTAAAATCAGTAAGTTATCGTAAAAAAGGTAAACTTACTTTGACTAAAAAATCGTTAATTATCAATAGGGTACCGACTAAAAGACAAAAAAAAATGAAAATAGAATTGATGATGGTAGATTAATGAATAAAGAAGCAGAACGTATACAAGAAATAATGGATAAAGCACATAAACATGTTACAAATAACAAAAACAGTATTGAAACATTTGACGAAACGTTTGCTGTAAAATTAAGAAATGCTTTAGATGATTTTAGAATTAATAATTATTATCTAATGGAGAAAGATTATAAATTTTTTAAAAAAGTATTACGTGCAATGAACAATATGAGAAAAAGAGCTAGAGCAGGTTTCACAGAGTCTTTTGCATTTTTTTGTAATTTTTTATTAAGAAATCCAATAGATTTATTTAAATGTGTTGTCTTTTTTAAAAGAGATTGTGAAATAATTATAGAAGATTATTGGAAAGTTAAACATGATTTATCTAAATACGATAAATTAGAAGAACGTATACTAGATCTTTTAGAACTTTTAGAAGACATGGGTAAAATTAAACAACAATATTTAAGAGCAAAAACAAAATAACAATGGAGATTTTATTAATCATAGCTGTAATTTTAGTAATACTAACTGTAATAGATATGAATAAACCTAATTTTTAATACAATGACTAGATACATACTTGAGAGAATATATCACTACTCAACTTACTTGACTTCATGGTCATGGCGTAAACTTTATGGTGATAGAACTAAAAGAGGAAAAAATAATAAATGATAAAAACTAGACAATTTGATTACCCAAGCAGTACACGTGGAATGGTTAATGGAGAAAGAATCTACGATATTAATGAAGAAAAATTACCAAGTGTCACCACTATACTTAATGCAACACAGTCTCCTGAGAAGTTAAAAATTTTAGCCGATTGGAAAAATCGTGTAGGTGCCGTTCAAGCAGATCAGATTAGAGATGAAGCTGCTGCACGTGGATCAGTGATGCACAGAATAGTTGAAGGTTATATAAAAGATGAGAGACATTTAGATTTAACACCGATGGGTACCTTGGCTCATAAAATGGCTGATAAGCTGTGTAAGAGAGCCATAGACGAGAGGTTATCAGAATCTTGGGGTGTAGAACCATTCTTAGCTTATCGAGGATTATTTGCAGGTCAAACTGATCTAGTTGGAATACATGACGGAAAGCTAACTATGTGTGATCATAAAAATTCTAACAAGCCTAAACGTAAGGAATGGCTTCATGACTCTTACAGGTTGCAGCTAGCAGCATACGCCTTGGCGTTTGAAGATATGTTTGGGATAGCTGTTCCACGTGGAATAAATTTTATTGTGACTAAGGATTTATTGTATCAAGAATTTAGCTGGGACGGTCAAGAGTTTAGACAAGCGAAGTACGATTGGTTAAAGAAGGTTGACCTATATTACAAAAACGTTAGTAAAACAGCGGCTAATCAAGGTGAATGAGGCAAGAATCAGGCACCAGGGACCATGTAGTAATATTTCCTATAAGAGTTTTAAAAGTATTTTAGAAAAAATATTTTTCAAAAAAGATGAAAAAAAGTCATACATTACTACATTTGATTATTAGTTATGTATATCAACAATAATAGATCAAAAAAGTGTTACTACATTGTAACTACATTCAACTACATTTCCCAATATACAAAACTTTTTAGGTCAATTATATATTCATATAATTCCGTAAAAAACTCTTATGGGTTTTATTGTTTTGTAATATCTTTGATGTTTAAGAGATCTAATGTTTCTTGATCTTCTTCTAAGTTTGGCTGCGATCTTACTTTTTCTACTAATTCTTGAACTTCAACACCTTCCAGTATTGGTGAGTATTCATCCAGTATTTGTTTCATTCTGCCTTCTAACTCTTCTGTTGTTAAGTCTTCTAGCTTACCGGTACGAATTATCTTCTGTTCTATATACAACCCTGCAGCCTTACCTCTAGCTACTTCTGCATTTACTGCAGCTGACCAGGCTTTCTTATCTCTAGCTTCATCTCTAAGTTTGGCTAACTCTGATATGTGACTACCGAATGTTACTTCAAATTGTTTCTGCCATTCTTCTCTTAACTCTCCAATGTATTGAACTACTAATGGATATAATTTTGGATTCTGTAATTTACTTGCATGTTGTCTAGCTGAATCTTTGGCATATCCTGCTTCTATTGCACAAGCTGTAGCTGTTTTTCTACCTTGATCAGCAATTAATAAATTAGCAAATTTAATTTGTTGTTCTGTAAGTTTTTTAGGAAGTCCCATTAGTCTGTGTCTTCTAATTGATTTTTAATCATATCAATCATCCAAGGGTTATCTCTAAATACACCCATCATTACATTGGTTAATTGATTAACCACAGCTTCTTCAAATTCTGGTTTCTCCAGCGGTGCTTTCTCCTGGTTTAATCCAGAGATTTGTACTGCAGCATGTAAGATCTCATGAAAGATTGTATTAGCTATTTCTTGACCGCATAAATCATGTTGTACTTGTATAATATTTTGTCTGTAATCATACTCTCCAAAACAATCAGTCATTTCCCATTTTTTATAATCTGGTCTGACATATCTAATCTTAACATCTTTATAGCCAATTCTAACCATGTCAGGTAACCCCTTTGCTTCAACTGGAATAGATCTTTCTGGTTTTCTAAAATGTTTTTTTACTTTTTTCTTTTTCATTATAATTTGTTTTTTAAACTATCTAAATATTTTTGATCTTCTTGAGGTAGTTTTTTAATTGGTTTTTTCTTACCAAATATCTCTTGCCAACGCTGCTTATAAACGTCATTTGTGGGCCTTGATTTACCATCCCATTGTCTAGCTTTATCTTTTGTCATTTTGTCGCACTCTGTAAGTATTGATTTTTTAGCACAACATGATACATAATGCAATAGTTGTTGGGTTTAAATTTGGTTGGCTCAATGACCGTTGATTGATTAGTGGCCCTGGCTTACGAAGCTTAACTGACGCTAAGTGGATACTGAGGGCTACTTTAAAAGACAAATTATGAATGGAAAAGAATTAAGACAAGTCCTAGATAAATTCTTAAAAGGAGAAGCAGCTGGTGAAGCTAGAATACAAGTTGCTCTTCCAGATGGAAAATATTATGACATCACCTCTTTACAATTGATGGAAAATAAACTATTTGGTGTGAGAGAAACACACAGATTAGTATTTACTGTTAAGGCTGAAACTTGGAATATGGGTAAAGTTTTAAAAAAATTATAATAAGACTGTAGTAGTGAAACCCGAGACAAAATTTTGGCAAGATGTTAGAAAAATTAAGAGTGAAATTTACTGGACTAGACTGGAAAACCTTAGCGCTTTGGGTACTCCCGATGTATTGGGTTATAATAATAACGGCATCTTTTTCACTGTTGAATTAAAAGTTACAAAGACCAACAAAATTACCATATCACCACATCAAATAGCGTTCCATTTGATACACCCACACAATACTTTTATCCTGGTAAAGGCCCTCTTAAGCAAGGAGGTAAAACTTTATGAAGGTTCCCGGATCAAGGACCTTGTTGCTTGTGGCTTGAAGCTTGAACCTTGCAGCTTGGGGCTTGAAGCTTCTCTTAAAAAATTAGCAAGCTTGTAGCTTGTGGCTTATCGCCATGCGTCAATATGTCGCAGCTTGTGGCTTGAAGCTTGTGGCTGCCTGTCAATGCGGCAAATCGCCATGCGTCAATATGTCGCACCTCCTTTCATAAAAAAACTGGGACCCAGATCCTGGGCCCCAGCTGCTGGATTATTTTGCTTCCTGTAATTTTTTGTTCATTCTTTCCAGGGTTCTTGTTTTGTAAGTTTTCATCCATCGGCTCATAAACTTTGCCGTAGATTTTTCCCCAACATTGGTTTCGTAACCGATCAATTTTTTGATCTGTTTTCTGACCACTGGGATCGATTGTCTGTGAGTCCAAGGACCCATCCCCAGCTCCTGGAGAAATTCGATCCGGAACAAAACCTCTGTTTTGTTTTTTTCCGTAATTTTTGTTTGATCGATAAAAGACATCGTCCAACAAAAATTTTTCGCAATGTTGTGATCGTCCTGAGTCCAGCTGCCTGTATCCAGTTTGGTGTAATCGTATTTTAGTGACATTTTTTATTCTCCTTTTTGATTTGTTAAAAAGGTATTCTCGCACAGGTAAATTTTGTTTTACAGAAGCAATATGTCGCAGCTTGAAGCTTGTGGCTTGAAGCTTGTGGCTTATCGTCATGCGACAATTTGCCGCAGCTTGAGGCTTTTTGTCCTGCGTCATTTTGCCCTGCGACATTTTGTCGCACCCTTCGGGTGCGCATCTTGTCCTGCGTCAATTTGCCGCAGTTTCTCTTCCTGGTCCTTGATCCATTCTTCATGGATTTTTTTTCTTTTATCGCTCACTTTTTTATAGTGTGTTGGATGCTTCCAGCTGTGATTCATATTAGTGTTTACCGTATGAGACGTTAACAACGTCTTTATTCCAGCAAGCTCTACAATCTAAGCATTGGTTGCCCTGCTTACCTGATGGACAAGTCTCTGTTCCATCGGTTACAACGCTGGATCCATGGCTCCAGGCTTTACCAAATGAGCCGTCAATCTTAGCAGCGGATAATCTAATCACCATATTGTCCGGAACATCTTCAGGGGCTGGTAGGTAAGGACGCTCTTGAGTCGGTAACCAG
>Ga0209337_1000938_pt1 | contig 22774 bp, 20 predicted proteins | sample LinPmetageLP53_FD_184044 | JGI IMG/M metagenome (GOLD analysis project Ga0209337, IMG submission 184044) | Marine viral communities from the Pacific Ocean - LP-53 (SPAdes) (version 2) | ecosystem: Environmental > Aquatic > Marine > Oceanic | place: Pacific Ocean | collected 2010-02-08 | reverse complement strand
CATCTTTCTTTGCAAGCTTGCCAGTGTCTTTGCTAATTTGAGTAGGGCAAAGAAAAGCTTTTTTATCTGCTATCAATTGATCACTTCTTTGATCATCTTGTGACAATGCCGCAAAATTATCGTTATATGATCCAGAAAACCTAACAGCAAACCTAATGCCACAAGCTAGGCGTAACGATAGCAAAGCTTCCCCTATCGCTCTTTCTTTACTGTCAATCGCGTCAAATTGATTAGCGGTATAACCATAGACATGTAACGCGGAAAACATGCCAAGCCATTTAGCCCATTGAGTCACATAATCAACACTGTAAAAGTCGCCCAATACATGCAATCGCACAAGAAAGCCATTAGAATGCTTTGCTTGTAATTCTTTTAATTCACTTTCCATCATGGCAAGTAATTGATTATCTGCATTATAACGGATTGCAAACATCATGTTATTTCCATAGCAATCATGCCAATGTATGCATGATGATGGACATGTCGCTCGCTCTTGCAATGTGACAGTGTAAATCGGGAAACCTTTAAGCTTGCCGCGTGTCACTTTCTTGCCAAGCTTTATATTTGTGCTTTTCTTTATGACTCTTTCAGTCTTTGCCATTCCATCCGATACGGATTTTACGCGATTGCTATAGACTGATTTACCAGCCATGACAGCCATTTGAGTTTTAGTTAGTTGTTTCATTTTGTTTGCCCTCTTTGCTAGTGATTGTTAGGCGTTGTTGTATTGAATGACTGAAAAGACTAATCCAAGCATTGACCAGAAAAAGGTAAATATAGCCACAAAGACTATGCCTAGCCCTAGCCAAAAACCTATATCTGCATGGTGTATGGTTGCCATGATGAATGAACCAGCCAGCCCAATGCCGATTGAACAAGCAAGTAACACTGTGAATGTTATTGCCTTGTATTGAGCGACTCTTTTTGGATGATTAATAAACATTGTTTTGTCCTCATAATTGCTAGTGATAAACAGGCAAAGCTTATGCCTTGCCTGTAATAAGTTGTTACGCGCTATGAATATGTTCTTTGTTTACTTTAACCTTGGGGTGGCAGGTTTTACCGTCTGATAAACGTGTGATTAAAAACCAGTCATTATGTTGATCCGCCGAATATCCAAAATCTTGCTTTAAGCTACCAATAAGATTTAAGACCTCTTGAGCATTCCCACACTTTGCTTCAATAATTGGGTTATTCCATTCTTCGGTACTGTCAAATTTTACTGTAAACATAATTAAGAATCCTTATATGATTGCTAGTGATATATCCCCTGATATAGCAACGCTTGCATAGTGTCAACAAGAAATATGCAATGCTTGCAATATTTACTGTCAACACTATTCATGCTATTTAGGTAAGTATGTATTGCGTGCATATCTATATAGACAGGCATGGCATAGCATAGGCAAGGTTTGTGCGTGGTTGTATCGGGTTGGTATTTACTAAGCAATCCACACGCAACGCGAACAATGGTTGCGCGGCAATGCGATTGCCAGCCGTGCAATATTGCTGGTCAGGCATGACGGGGGGATGCTTGCGAGGCCATAGCCCCCGCACAGCGCGGCCTCACTATATATGTGTTAAATAGTACTATACAGCACACAGACAGGAGTTACTTTGGCTAGACTTACAAAGATGAAGCTAGACAGCGTTGAGGAGCTAGTAATGGACGGGCATAGCCTTGTAAGGGCATGTGAGTTAGCTGGTGTTAGCAGGGCTGCTTTATACAGTAGGATGAGCAAGGACAGCGAGTTTGAGGGTATAATTAGGACTGCACAGAGGCAGAGTGCTGAGAAGGCGTTAGAGGAGCTTGATGAGTTGTATAGTGATGCTTTGCACAGGCGTAAGGATTACGATCCTAATGTATTAAGGGATTATGCTAGTCATGTTAGGTGGAAGGCGTCTAAGGTAATATCTGACAGGTTTGGTGATAATAAGAGCCGTGCTGGTGTAGAGGTTAGTGACGGTACTGTTAGGATAGTTTGGGAGAGTTGATATGAAGAAGAAGTCACTTACTAAGCGTCAGACTGATACGTTAAAGCGTCACGCCAAGCATCACACGGCAAAGCACATGGCTAGTATGAGAAAAGACATGAGGGCTGGGATGTCGTTCACCGCTTCCCATAAGAAGGCTATGAAAAAGGTTAGTGGGTGAAACAGGTACAAATACCTTATAAGCCTCGTCCTATACAGGCTGAGATGCACACTCATTTAAAGCGATGGAATGTGTTAGTTATGCACAGACGCTTTGGTAAGACTGTCTGGGCTGTTAATGAATTGATAAAGAAGGCTCTGACTTGTGAGTTACCAAGACCTAGAGTTGCTTTTGTTGCCCCTACTTTTACACAGGCCAAGCGGATTGCATGGGATTATGTGAAATACTATGCGGGTGTAATACCAGGTGCTACGTTTAATGAGACTGAGTTGCGGGTGGATTTTCCTAACGGTGCTAGGCTAACCCTCTTATCAGCAGAAAACCCAGATAGTTTGCGTGGTATTTACTTAGATCTATGTATCTTTGATGAATTTGGTATGCAGAACCCTAGAGTATGGGGGGAAGTTGTTAGACCAGCCCTATCCGACAGAGAGGGTGGCGCGGTGTTTCTAGGTACACCAGCAGGGCATAATCATTTTTTTGATCTTTTAGAGCAAGCTAAGTCTGAGGAGGCTAATGGTTCTGACCAGTGGTACTGGAAGATTGTAAAGGCCAGTGAAAGCCAGCTAGTTAAAGAAGCCGAACTGGATGCTGCACGGGTGCAAATGACGCCAGAGCAGTATGAGCAGGAGTATGAGTGTTCGTTCACGGCTGCTATTATAGGAGCTTACTATGGAAAGTTGCTCGCAGATGCTGATGATACTGGACGTATTACAAGAGTACCATATGATCCTGCTTACCCTGTGCATACCGCTTGGGATCTGGGTATAAACGATTCAACAGCCATATGGTTTGCACAAGTATTTAGAAGCGGTGCTGTTAATGTTATTGATTACTATGAGAGTAGCGGTGTTGGATTAGATCATTATGCTGAGATATTACGGCAGAAAGATTACCACTGGGGGGATCACTTGGCTCCTCACGACATTGAGGTACGCGAGCTAGGTAGCGGCAAGAGTAGGCTGGAAACAGCATTTAGTTTGGGTATTAGGTTTAGAGTTATTCCTAAGATGAAAGTTGCTGACGGTATTAACGCGGCAAGAATGCTTTTACCTAAATGCCACTTTGATAGAGATAAATGTGACACAGGCGTAGAGATGTTACGTCAGTATAGGCAGGAATGGGATGACCGTAAAAAGACTTTTAGAGATCACCCGCGCCATGACTTTACGAGTCATGCTGCGGATGCGTTTAGGTATCTGGCTGTTGGGTTGGAGAATAAACAAAGCTTTACTAAAGCTCCGCAACAAGTCGCGGTTAATGAATATAATCCTTTCTCGATATGACGCACGAAATGTCAAAGCCGTTCGTTTTGGCACTGGTAGAAAATAGCAAATATCATAGTTGGTGGAGTGATAAAGAGATACGGCGGTACATTGATACGCCTATGAGTTTAGGCCAATACATTGTGTTTTGTGATGATGATTTTGAGCCTATAGGTTATGCAAGTTGGGGCTTTCCTAATGAGCGACAGATACAAAAATACTTAATAGAAAATGTATTTCCTGTGGATGGTTTTAGTGGGGGTGGGGATACAGTTTGGATTGTGGACTTTATTTGTTTGGGCGGAAAGAGTAATATAGCAAAATCATTTCGTTATTTAAAATATGAATTAAAAGAAACTGGACTTAATAAAGCTATATGGTTACGGACAGAAACTGGCAAGCTTGGCTGGTTTAAGTTAAAGGAGACTTGATATGGGCAGTGGTAATGGCGGCGGCGGTGGAAACGGGGGTAATAATTCTACCCCAAAGAAAAAACAGTTCCCCAATATCTTTGGCGGTGCTGAAGTATCAGCCCCAACGCCAAGAGCAGATCAAGAATTTGACGCATTCTTAAACAATCAGCCTGATCGCAGACGCAGAGAAGAAGAAATTAGCAGAGGACTTGTGTTTGAAAAGCAACAGCTAACAAAGTCTGCTGAAGCTTTGCAGTCTAGAGATAGAGCTGGCTCTACTCGTGATCCTGACTTTGGTGCTAAAGCTCCTGCCCCTGCCCCGCAGATGGGCAGAAGCCCTGGTGCTTTCCAAGCAATGTTAGGTAGCACTGGGCAAGGTGCAAAGGATGCGGCGGCGTTGTCTGGTCGTTCTGAGTTTGGCAGTAAAAGCAATTACAATGCTCTTGGTAAGGTGGTTTCTGAAGCCAGAGGTGAAACAGACATTCTTATCCCAAGCGTAACAACTGTTGGCGGTGCTATACTTAAAAGAGCAATGAATGAAACTATGCTTCAAAGAATGATACGAGGTGGCAAGCCTGTGTTTAAGAGTGGCAACATTGTTGGCGTTGATGAAAACGGAACCTTTACTGGTCAAGCTAGTGCAAGCCCATTGGCTTCCAAACCAACCATAGAACAGCAAACAAGAGATGATCCTGCGGTAACGCCAGAAATAACCCCAGAAGTAATAGAAGATGATGTAACTGTATCTGGCGATCCAACCATTATGGGACGCAGTAAACGCAGAACACGCGGTAAACGTAGCGGTCTTGCTGGTAAAACTGATGAGTATGGTATTCTTGTTACTACATAAAGAGGTATAAAATGTCTTTCTTAACGCCAAAAATATCTACGCCGCCACCACCACCAGCCCCAGAGCCGCCTGATGAGACTGATTACGCACAAGCTGCTGCCTTGTCAGAAGATGCTATGGCACAGGAACGGCGTGGACGTAAGGGCAGAAAGTCAACGCAAGTTGCTGGGATATTGGGCAAAGAGTCCGAAAACTCAGTGATGAAACCTACATTGTTAGGATAGGACATGGAAAAGCAGAATGAAGTCGTAGCTAGGTTTGAATACCTAGAAAGCCAGCGTTCCAACTGGGATAGCCATTATCAGGAACTGGCAGACTACATGCTGCCACGCAAAGCCGATATTGTGCGTAAGCGCAGTCGCGGTGAAAAAAGAATGGAGCTTATATTTGACGGTACCGCACTGCAAGCCGTTGATTTACTTGCATCTTCTTTGCACGGAATGCTTACAAGCGGAGCTACGCCTTGGTTCCATTTAACGTTAAAAGATGACCAGCTAGGCCGTGATGAAGAAGTGCAAGCTTGGTTAGAAGATACCAGTTCTCGTATGATGAGAGCTATAACAATGTCTAACTTTGAAACCGAAGTCCACGAAATGTATGTGGATCTGGTTGTTTTCGGCACGGGCTGTATGTTTGTCGAAATGGACAATACCAGCTTACGATTTAGCACACGGCACATATCAGAGTTTTATGTAGCTGAAGATCAGTATGGAATCGTTGACACTGTATTTCGTAAGTACAGATTGCCAGCAAGACAAGCGGTGCAAAGGTTTGGCTTAGAAAACGTAGGCAAGTTTATTCAAAAAACATTTGAGAAAAAGCCTGATGAGGAAGTAGCTATTCTTCATTCTGTAATGCCACGCAAAGAACGCGATCCTACTAAACGGGACAATAAAAATATGCCTTTTGCTTCTGTGTATATCTGCATGGAAACAAAGATGGTTATACAAGAAAGCGGGTTCCAAGAGTTCCCATATGTTGTTCCGCGCTTCCTCAAGGCAACTGGCGAAGTGATGGGGCGTTCCCCAGCTATGGTGGCGTTGCCAGATGTTAAGATGCTTAATCTAATGTCAAAGACCATTATACAAGCTGCACAGAAACTAATTGATCCTCCGCTTTTGGTTCCTGATGACGGATTTCTTCTCCCTGTCCGTACCCAGCCTGGGGGACTCAACTTCTTTAGAAGTGGCACAAGAGATACAATCACGCCACTAAACACAGGGGCAAACATACCCATTGGCCTGAGTATGGAAGAACAGCGCAGAACAGCTATACGTTCAGCATTCTATGTAGATCAGCTTCTGACAGGCGGTTCGCCTAATATGACAGCTACAGAGGTTGTGCAACGCCAAGAGGAGCGTATGCGCGTAATCGGGCCAGTACTAGGGCGTTTGATGAATGAGATGCTACGCCCAATGATTGACCGTATATTTGCTTTGATGTTACGGGCAGATATGCTGGCAACACCGCCAGAAGTTCTACAAGGTCTTGACGTAGATGTTGAGTATGTATCACCACTAGCTCGCGCACAGAAATCAAGCAGCCTTAACAGCACAATGCAAGCACTGGAAATACTGCTTCCACTAGCTCAAGCGTTGCCAGTAGCCGAACATATTAATGCTGATGGTTTGGTAAATCACATTATGGACAGCCTTGGCGTTCCTAAGAAAGTTGTAAACCCACAGTCTGAAGTTGACGCTGTAAGAGAAGAACAAGCGGCACAGCAAGAGGCTATGATGGCTCGTCAGGCAGAAACACAAGATGTACAAGATGTAGCTCAATTAGCGCAAGCATCAAGGATGATATCTAAATGAACGAACAGATAACAAAACTTAAAACCATGTATACTGATGTTTTTGAAAGTAATGCTGGTAAAAAAGTTTTAGGAGATCTTGAGGCAAGATGTAATTGGAGAGCCTCAAGTTATGTAGCTGGCGATGCTAATGCTACAGCATTTGAAGAAGGGAAACGTGCAGTTTTATTGCACATATACAACATGATGAATGAGGAGTAATTTATGTCAGAGCAAGTTGCCGAACAGGTAGCCCAGCCAGAAACAGCCCCATCAATGCTGGAAACCCCAGCAGAGGTTGCACAAGGCGGGTCTGGTAACGGTTTCATGGAAATGATACCAGAAGATCTAAGGGAGCATCCAAGTCTTTCACCTATTAAGGATGTTGGTAATCTAGCGCGTTCTTTTGTTAATGCACAAAAACTTATTGGTGCAGACAAAATACCGTTTCCAACAAATCCTTCACAGGAAGATTTAGATAATATTTACAGTAGGTTAGGTAGACCAGAAACCCCAGAAGGCTACGAACTATCAGCAGATGGGAATGTAATCACAGAGCAAGTAGCTGAAGAATATTCTGGTATAGCTCATAAGCTTGGGCTTACACCCCAACAAGCATCTGGAATACTTGATTACTACAAAGGTTCTATTGGTCAAAACACAGAGCAAATGGAACAAGTTGCTCAAGAAAGACTAGAGCAAACCACTAATGATTTAAAGCGTGAGTGGGGTAATGCTTTTGAAAACAAAGTTGCTGCCGCGCAGGACATTGTAGAGCAGTTTGCTGGTAATGAAATACTAGGTATGCGTCTTGAAGATGGCACTATGATTGGCAACCACCCTGCTTTTATCAAAGCATTTGCTGCTATAGGTGACTTTAAATCTACAGTAACAAGCGAAGATACAATAAACGATGGCGCAAGAAACTCTGTGTTTACACCAGCACAAGCGCAATCAGAGATTGATGCTATTATGAATGACAAGAGCCATCCTTACCATGATAGAAAGAATGTTACAGGGCGGCAGAGAGCCATAGAGCATGTTAATAGCTTGTTTACAATGGTTCATGGTGGGGAATAATTATGGAAGATGAATTATCCCCATTGGCAGTTCGCTTAGAATGCCTTAGAATGGCAGTCGAGTTTGGTACGCAACGCGATGTAAGTAATCCAGTAGAACTGGCTGAAAAGTATCATAGTTGGGTAACGCAAAGGGGTAGCGGTGCAAACCGTCCCGAAGACAATCGGATAGACGATAGCCTTATGGTGGCTCAAAAACCTAGAAGTGTCCGTAAGGGTAGCGCATCGAAAACAATGTAACTTAAACCGTGTGAAACAAGGAGACATAATATGTCATCAGAAATCACCACGGCATTTGTGCAACAATACTCTGCAAACGTGCAGATGTTATCACAGCAGATGGGTTCTCGTTTGCGTGATACGGTGCGGATTGAAAATATTGTTGGTAAGAATGCCTTTATAGACCAGATTGGTGTAGCAACAGCACAGCTACGCACATCAAGAAACGCCGACACTCCACAGATTGATACCCCTCACGGGCGTAGACGTCTTTCCCTAGCTGACTACGAGTATGCTGATCTCATTGACGATCAGGATAAAGTTCGTATGTTGATTGATCCGACTTCATCTTACGCTATGGCTGCTGCTGCTGCTATGGGTCGTGCGATGGATGACGTTATCATTTCTTCTGCAACTGGTGCTGCCTCAACAGGCGAAACTGGTTCTGGTACAGCAAACCTAGATGCAACTACTAACTCAGTAGGTTCTGCATCTTCAAACGATGGACTAACTGTTGCAAAACTAGTTGAAGCAAAGCGTAAACTAGATGTGCAAGATGTTGATCCTTCGATCCCACGCTACATTGCGGTTAGCCCAAAGCAAATCGAAGATTTGTTAGGAACAACCCAAGTAACAAGTTCGGATTTCAACACAGTCAAAGCTTTGGTTTCTGGCGATGTGGACACCTTTATGGGCTTCCGCTTTGTTATGTCAAACCGTCTAAGCATTGACAGTAACGACATCCGTAAGTGTTTTGCATGGGCTGAAGATGGTCTTACCTTGGGTATTGGTAAGGACATTTCTGCTAGAATTGATGAACGCGCAGACAAAGGTTATGCAACCCAAGTTTACTATTGCATGAGTATCGGTTCGGTACGCATGGAAGAAAACAAGGTTGTACAAATCTTCTGTGATGAAACCCCAGACTAATAGGAGCTAGAGATGACTACTAGAAATTCAGACTTAGTAGCAAATCTTGAGGCTTCCCCTCAAGTTGCTAATAAAGCCCAAGAGCTACAAGGCGTTGTCCGTATAGCTCAAGGTAATGTTGCTTTGTTGGCTGGTGATAGCACTAACGGTGATATTGTTATGCTTGCGCCAGTTCCTAGTAACGCAACTATCATGTCTTTGCGTGTAGGTTCAGATGCCCTTGGTGGTAGCTGTACTTATGATGTTGGCATCTACACAGATGCTGGTGGTGTAAAAGACATTGACTTCTTTGCCACTTCTGTTGCCGATGGCGCAGCAGTAGCAGAGTTGCGTTACGAGGCAGCTAACCTCAACACTACTGGGCAACAGCTATACACAATGGCTGGTGATAGCACTGATCCAGGCGGGTTCTACTACATTGCGGCAACTTTTGACGCAACTGGTGGCACTGCTGGTGATATGGCTTTTATCATTGAGTATGTTGTAAACTAAACAAGTTAGAAGGGGCGGCGATCTGCTGCCCCCTCTCCCCTTTAGGAGTTTGCTATGTCCTCAGTAGTTGACATTTGTAATGAAGCGATGGATTTGTTAGGCGCGGCAACGATAACGTCACTGACCGAAAACTCCAAAGAAGCTAGACTTTGCAATAGAAAATTTGATCTTACACGAGATGCAGTGCTACGCGCACACCCTTGGAATGTTGCGATAGCAAGAGCAGAGCTTGCGGCAAGCAGTGTAAGCCCTGAGTTTGGTTTTAGTCACCAGTTCCAATTACCTACTGACCCTTATTGCTTGAGGGTTCTTTCGTATTGGAACTCTAATGTGAACAATGATCTTGCTGCATACGACAGCAACAGAATGTTTAAAATAGAAGGCCGCAGAATTTTAGCTAACGATGATGCTTGCAAGATTATCTACATATCACGTTTAACAGATACAGAAGATTATGATTCTTTGCTATCTAACGCTATGGCTCACAGATTAGCGGCTGACACAGCTTACGCTATCACTGGTAGTAACTCTGTAGCCCAGCAAATGTACACCATGTATGAAGCTCGCTTGAAAGAAGCGAAGGGTGTGGACTCTATGGAAGGCTACCCAGAACAGCCAGTAGCGGATTACTTTATCGACATTAGGTATTAGAACATGGCGCGGATTTCCAGCATTATAACTAACTTCCGCGCTGGAGCTTTGTCTCCGCGTTTGTTTGGACGCATAGATCTAGCTAAATACAATGAGGGTGCAGAAACCCTATCTAATATGTTGGTCTTTCCTCAAGGCGGTATTACTAGGCGGCCTGGTGCGTACTATGCTGGTGCATCAAAAGATGGCGGCAAAGTAAGGTTAATGAACTTTGAGTTTAGCGATGAGCAAGCTTACGTTCTTGAGTTTGGTGCTAATTATATCCGTATATTTAAAGATGGCGGTATAGTTACTGAAGCGGCTAAAACAATAACAGCTATTACAAAAGCCAACCCAGCAGTCGTAACTGCAAACTCTCACGGTTATAGCAACGGTGACAGAGTTATGATTTCTGGCGTTGTAGGGATGACACAAGTAAACAATGTTGAGTTTACAGTAGCTGGCGTTACCACTAATACATTTCAGTTGTCTGGTGTAAATAGTTCAGCATACACCACGTATGGCAGTGGCGGCACATCTGGTAAGATTGTAGAAATAACTACAACTTATTCTGTTACAGAAATATTTGAGTTAAATCATGCACAGTCTGCGGATGTTTTATATCTAGCCCATAAAAGCCACGAACCAGCAAAGCTCACTAGAACGGTAGCCCACACTGGATGGACACTTGCCGATATAGAATTTTACAACGGCGCATACTTAGATGAAAACATTACCACAACAACATTACACGTTTCAGCGGAATCAGGGAGCGTAACAGTTACCGCATCTGCTAGTACATTTGAGGCTGGTCATATTGGTTCTGTGTGGCGTTTACGCGAGATTATTGAAGCTGCCCATCCAGAGTGGGAAACAAACACTACCTATGCCCAGAATGATGAAGTCCGTTTTGGTGGTAATGTGTATCGCAATACAACTGCTGGTAATACAAACGGTGGCAAACTACCGCCTGTTCATACAGACGGTGATGAAACATACGGATCTATTACTTGGAAGTTCTTGCACAGTGGCACTGGTAGCATGGTAATAACTGCTGTAGCCAGTGCAACAAGTGCAACAGCAACTGTGCAGACTAAAAGCGGATTCTTGCCTAAATCCTTTGTTGGATCAAGCGGAGCATCTACTCGTTGGTCAGAAGGGGCGTTTAGCGGCGTTAGAGGCTTCCCCAGAGCCGTTGCGTTCTACGAGGAGCGTCTGTACTTCGCAGGAACGACACACCAGCCACAGAGCGTATTTGGGAGTGTTTCTGCTGACTTTGAGAATCATTCACCAGGGACAAATGATGACGATGCAGTAAGCTTTACTATTGCATCAGATCAGGTAAACGTAATTAAGCACATGCTTCCTGCACGTTTCTTGCAAATACTGACTACAAGTTCAGAGTTTACGTTGTCTGGTGGGTCTGGCACACAGCCTGTCACACCTACAAACGTAAATGTATTGCGTGAAACTACCTTTGGCATATCAGATATTAGACCGTTACGGGCTGGCAACAGTACAATTATGCTACAAAAGGGTCAGGAAAAGGTTAAAGAGATTACCTTTGATTTAGACACTGATGGCTTGCTTGGCATCGATCTAAGTATTCTTGCAGACAATATTCCGCGTGGTGGTCTGACTGACATGGTTTGGCAGCAAGAGCCTGAGTTATTGCTTTGGTTTGTACACAATGATGGCAGATTGATCGGTTTGACTTATGATCGTGCTAATGGCGCAGTCGGATGGCATGAACACACTATAGGCGGTACAAGCGCACAAGTCACAATAACAGTAAGTGATTACGCAAACATAGCTGTCGGCACTACTTTGGTATTAACAAAAAGTGATGGCACACAAGTTACATTTACATCTGAAGCGGCTGGGGGAACATCACCAGCTTCATCGCTAGGGTTTAGACCAAACGAAAGCAACGACACCACAGCAGACAACATTTTTACTGCTGTTAATGCACACGCAGATTTTGTTGTAGAAAACCCAGCAGCGGCAGTCGTTACTATAAAAGAGGTTGCGCCTACGGCTGGCGGTTTATTGTCAATTAAAAGTTCTGATACAACTAGATTAACCACGACAAACCAAGCAGCAGCTATTGTTGAAAGCATTACAGCTATACCAAGCGGATCTGAAGATCAGGTTTATATATCTATTAAAAGAGAAGTAAACGGTAGCACTGTTCGTCATATATGCTTTTTAAGCTCTATCTACTTTAACGACACCATTACTGATGCCTTTTTTGTTGATAGCGGTTTAACATACGATAGCACTGCAACAACCACCATTAGCGGCCTTAACCACCTAGAGGGCGAGGTTGTATCTATATTAGCTGATGGATCTACGCATCCTGATAAGACCGTAACTGGCGGTACTGTTACTTTAGACAGAAGCGCAAGTAAGGTTCATATAGGTTATGGATACACATCTTTTGTAAAAACACTGCGCTTAGAAGGCGGTGCTGATGATGGTATTTCGCAAGGTAAAATCAAGCGTATTCATGGTGTTACCGCTAGATTCTTAAACACTGTTGGGGCAGAGATAGGCTCTAACCTTACTGGTTTGGACAGAATACCTTTCCGCGATAGCAGCATGGAAATGGATGAGGCTGTGCCAATGTTTACAGGCGATAAAGAAATATCATTCCCATCTGGTTACGATACAGATGCACAGATTGTTATTAGGCAGAACCAGCCTTTGCCAATGACAATACTTGCAATTATGCGGAGGTCTAATACTTTCGATGCTTAACGTAATTCCTTTTAAGAAAGAGCATGTGCTAGATATAAAAACACGCTTTGCCTTTTCGCATGAAGGTAAGCTGTCGTTAGCACAGAATGAGGGATGCCCTGCTTACACTGTTATGGAAGATGATGAGGTCATTGCTATAGGCGGTGTGTCTTTAATGTGGCAAGGCGTTGGCGAAGCTTGGATGGTAGTCAGTGAAAAAGGTTATTCAAAGCCATTATCCATAGCTAAGTATTCATTGTATTTGTTTAACCACATTCAAGAATTTCACAAATTTCACAGAATACAGGCAAGCGTTGCCGTAGTTGATGAAACTGCTAACAGATTTGTGAACTGGCTTGGATTTGAAATTGAGGGTATCATGCCTAAGTATGGGCTGGATAAGTCTGACTACTTTAGATATGCGAGGATAGCGCAATGAGTTACATGGCAGTAGCTGCTGGTGCAAGTGCCGTATCAGGAATGATGGGTTACAAAGGCAATATGGCTGCCGCAAGAGCCGCCAGAGGGGTAGGTGAGTTTAACGCTACCTTGGCAGAGCAAGAGCGTGATTTGCTAGTACGGCAAAAAACCCAGCAAGAATCTAATATGCGTAAGAACTCAAACAGGCTTGCTGGCGCACAAAGAGTAGCAACAGCGGCGTCTGGCATACAGATGACAGGAAGCCCGTTAAACACGCTTGCAGACACATTCTTTAACACAGAGTTAGACGCTCTTAACATTAGGTTTGCTAGAGACATAGATGAACTAAACAAAACATCTGAGGCCGCGTTAGCTCGTGCATCCGCTTCTGCAAGATCATCAGCGTTTAAAACACAGGCTTACAGCACACTATTGTCTGGCGGTTCTCGTTCTGCACAACTACTGACTGGATAGGATAAGACATGAAAATACCAATGTATAACAAGGGGATGGGTCAAGCGGTAGCTACACCAGCAGGAAAAGTAAGCCCACGGGCTGACATTGGTACATTTGCAGCACCTGCACAAGCAGCGGCACAGTTTGCCAATCAAGTTGGTCAGGTTGCTTTTCAGTTTGGTATGGCTGAGAAGAAAAGGGAAACTGACAGAGTGGAAAACGAAGAAGCTGTGCGGGTACAGTCTGAGGGAGACGATTTTCTTCTAAACAATCAAGATACAGAAATCGCAGTTTTTTCTCAAAACTTTAAAAAGTTTCAAACAAAAAAGTTAGCAGAAATTGATCGTATTCCGAATCTTACAAAAAATCAGCGTGATAAAGTTAAAGCCCGTGTGTCACGCATTATGTTATCTAAATCTTCTGCTGGAAAACAAAATACATTTACCCGTGGGCAAGCGCAAAGTTCTAAAGCCCTTAACGAAGTTCTTGATGCAAACATCAACGAAATGGGGACTTATGATCCTTCAGACCCAAGGTATCAAGAACTCTACAACACTAACGTAGACGAAATAAACAAAGGCGTGGCAAACGGGTTGACGCTTAATTACACAGAGACTTCCATGAAGTTGGCTGTAAGTGGCAGAAACTATTTTAATAATATACAATCTGCAAACTCTACTGCAAAACTTGATGCCATAACTGAAAATCTTACAAACGATAAAACTTTACCAGTAAAGACACTGCAAGCTTTGTTAGCTAATGCCTCTGCGCGTGAAACAGTTATAAACTCTGACAACTTAGAGGCGGCTAGGGGCGATCTTGCAGATATTGCTTCTAAAGCAACCCCAGATCTACTTACAGAAATAGCAAAATCATTCACAAGCAATGAACCCATTACATTTGAGTTGGGTGGGAAAGAAGAAGCAATAGACCCATCTAACCTAACCTCATCTGCAAGGTTGCAAATGGCTGGCCTTGCTTTGAAGTTCCATAATCAAAACGTAGCAGAAATAACTGACGGCCTTATTGGAAGAATTGGTTCTCTTCAAGATAACACTACAAGAGATCAGTTTTTGCAAGCGGCAAAAAAAGCAACGAATGGTGATAACTTTACCATTACAGATGATAAAGGTGTAGAGCATGAGTTTGACATGTCTCAGTTACCAAATGCTCAAAAAATAAAGTTTGGAAGTGCGCTTAATGAAGCGGCTCTACAGTTAGAAGATACCATTTCAACTGGCATGGTAGTTCAAATGAAAGATGTCATTGGTAGTGGTGTAAGCCCCGATAGTGTAGTTGCCTCTGCGAGAAGCATGTATGATCCAGTTTCTATGTCTAGCAAAGGGCAAAAGCCTACAAACGTAGACGCTATAATCTATGACTCTGCTGACCAGACTGTTGATGGTATTGCCAGACAAATAACTGAAAACAAACTAGAAAACGTGCCAGAGATGTTAGCGCAGTTAAATGCAGCCGAAGCTTTGCTAATACAGGACTTTGATGGCAGAGGTGCGTTTTCTACAAGAATAGATTCATTAGGTAATAATACACAAACCACTTTAGACAAAATATCAACAGCTAGAAAAAACATATCTAAAGCGATAAACGCCCAATCTATCGGGCAAGTAAGCGTTCAAGACTTTATGAATAAGCGACTTTCTTCTTTTGGTTTGAAAGAGTCAGAAAAGGATGCCGTTATAAACGCTGGGATGTCTAAAGCTGCACAACTTGCTGCTAAAAACAATAGTAATACAATGGACGTACAGTTTGATCTGCTTGAAGGTAACAACGTAGTCTACAAACCTTTCAAAGAGCGTTTGGGTAAAGCCTCATCGGTTGGTAGAAGCGGTGTATTAGAAGAAGGCACTCCTGAGTTTCAACAGGTGCGAGAAGCTTTAGTCACATATAATGCTATGGGGCGTTATCCTGCTGTACAAAACAATCACACTACGGAAGATGATAGAACATTCTTTGACGCTGTAAATCAAAGGTTGCCATACGAGACACTAGAGCAAGCAATGATAAACGTGTCTAAAGCAGCGCAAAAAGACATTGATGTTACAGTTCCACTAAAAGCTATTGAGCAAAGCGTTAGAAGTATTACCTCTGAAACAGAGGGTAGTTTCTTTGTTTCTTTGTTTACTGACCAGCCAACAGAATTGCAGAACAAATCAGACGTACAGCAAAAGTTAAAGAACAGAGCATTAGATTATGTACGGTTGGGCGTTGGTGACAAAGAGGCAGTCGAGGCAGCAAAGGTAGATATGGTTAAAAGCCATGTGCTTGTGCGTGGCATACTGACACCCAAGACGGTTGGATTGCCAGATAATATTAATGAGATGGCAAACCGTGCTGTAGCGCAATCTATTCAGTTCCGTGATGAAAAGAAACTTGGTGTAGCAATTATAGCAGAGGATGAGCTAGAGGCTTCTGAGTTATCTATTGTACAAGGCACGGCAGACCCGAATGTATGGGTTTTGGTGCGTGATGGCGGCATACCAGTACAAGGTGCAATCTATAGTGATGTGGCAGAAACGCCTACTGATGAGGCTGTAGCACCTGTTGACGTTAAGTTTGTTACATGGACTACTACTGAATTAAAACAACTCTTAAACGCTGACGCTGCGGCACTAGATCAGGCTAGAATTGATAAGTTTAATAACAGAGTAAAACGAACAGCTATTGAAATTGCAAATGGATACAATGTTGACCAAAGCCTTAGAAACCTATCAACAGGTGCGCCAATGTACATAGGTTCTGAAACAGAGATTGAGGCGTTTGAGGAAGAACAAGAAATTATAAGATCACAAAAAAACTTTATAAATTCAGACTTAATTCCTTCGCGTAGTAATATTTTTGGGTCTATCGCAGAAGAACAATCTAGGATCTCAAATGTCGATTAGATATAACAATCCAGGCAATATTAGAGGTGGGCAGGATTATGCTGGTGAAACAGGTGAGTTTTACACAGCCTCTGATGGCAGTCAGTATGTAATATTTGACACCCCTGAGATGGGGTTAAGAGCATTGTTTATTGATCTTAGGTCAAAGTTAAACGAGTTTGACGGGGATATTGACCAGATAATAAACAAGTATGCTCCGCCATCAGACAACAATCCTACACAGAAATATGCAGAGTTTGTAAAGTCTAAGGTTGGCAAAGACAAGGCAAGAATAGAAGATCTGCCTAAGTTAGTATCTGCTGTTATAAACTTTGAAAACAAACCAAATGTAGCAAAAACATATACTAAGCCTGAGTTGTTAAATACAGCATTTGACCTTTCGTCAGTGTCTATGCCAAAGCAAACAAGACTTGCTGATGCAATGGAATTGATAAAGCCAACAGATAAGCAAGATCTAAGTATATTAGAAACGCGCAAGCCTATTGTTGATGCGCCTGTGGCTGATGACACACCTATAATAGAAACACGGGAAGAACAGCCTATTGCATTAGCGCAAGATGAAATGCCTATAATTCAAGATAGACAAGTTCAAGAGCCAGCAGCAGAAGAAAGCGTACAATTAGATTTATTAGAAGATAGGCAACCAGAAGAACGCGAACTTATTAGCCTTGAAGATGATGTTAATGTTCTTGAGCAACGGCAGAAGCCAGCAGCAGCGCAAGGCATAGTGCGTGACGAGTCAGGCATTATACGAACCAGAGTTGCCCCAGCCGAAACTTCTCTAAAGTTAGAAACTGACGTTATAAAGCCAGAAGATTTAACACCAGAAGGCATGGAAAAAATGCCTTTGAAAAGACAGCCGTTTGTTCCACAGCCAGTAAAGCAACAAGTCCTTTCAGAGTTAGCACAGAAAGACTTTGAGTCATCTGTTGATTTTGGTGACGCAGCGAAAGCTGCGTTTGCCGAAGAAAACATTATGTCTTGGATGTATAGAAACTCACCAGAGTTTGAGCCTGATCCTGATTTTATGTTAGATGAAAAATCATATAACGAATTAGTTAAGGACATCCCAGAAGATTATCGTGATTTTGTGCTGGATTCTTCCAGCCTTGCACATGCAAAAGCTTTGCGAAATCAAGTTTTAATTTCTATGGAAAACGATAGAAAGCTTGCAGAGTATGGATGGTCAGGCGTTGGCTTGCGTGTAGCAGCAAGCATGTTAGATCCTGCTGCTGTTTTTGCGACTGTTGCAACAGAGGGTGTAGCTGCCCCCGCTATATGGGGTAACAAGGCAACAAGGCTTGCTAGAGCGTTGCGAGGCTCTTTTGGCGGTGCGGTAAGCACAGCAGCTATTGAGTCTTACCTAGTGTCTCAGAACGCCACTAAAGACCCGTATGATATATTGTACGGCGTTGCTGGGGGTTTTGTGCTTGGTGGTGCTATAGGTGCGGCTCTTGGCAAAAGCGACAAAGAGTTTCTTTCTGCTATGCAGTCAATGGACACTGCCGCAAGAAACGCACAAGTAGAAGATATTGGTAAAGTAATACAGCAAAAGGGCTTTACTACAGAAACAGCAATCCCTGAGTCTGCTTTACCAAAAGTGGCGTTGCCTAGTTCATTTGATCCCAGTGCTGGTGCTATGGCAAACCCTTGGTCACGCCCTGTTCAAATACCAGATTTAAGAACAGATACTAATGATTTCTTGTTAGACATAGGTGAGCCAGCATTTACTGATACTCAATTATTAGGATTGTCAGCACCAAGGCTCAGTATGACAGGCCAGCTTAAAAAATCTGAAGTTTCTTCCGTTAGGTATGCTGGTAATATTCTTGGAGAGGATGCGGTTGGCTTTAATCAAGGCGGCAAGGTTATGGAGTCTACAGCAGACATCCTTAAAACAAACGCTACAAAAGCTGACTTTACTAAGTTTTATCAAGTATATCAGACTGCCTATAATGATTGGGGTAAAAGCCAAGGCATAGGATATTTGAAACGTACATTTGGCGGGACACGGCAACAGTTTGGAGAATTAGTTGCAGATGCTATTGAAAGCCCACAACTTAATCATCACCCAGATGTTGTTCGTGCAGCGGCAAGACAGTCAGAAATATTTGCAGATGTATTAGGCAGGGCAAAAAAAGCGCAAGTAAAAGGCTTTGACTCAATCCCAGAAGATTTAACGTATTTTACTCATTTGTGGAGTCCGTACAAATTTGCAGACACAAATAATAAATACGGAACAGATAAGGCAGTAGAACTGTTAAAGACATCTATAATGCGTGGAACGCCAGAAATAGATGAAGAAATTGCAATGAAAATGGCAAGCCGCATGAATACAAAATTGCGTAAAGCAGATGCTGGCATGGACAGCGGCCTTGCTAGAGTGTTCTCGACAGATCAGAAAGATGTGTTGCGAGATATTCTTGTAGATGAGGATATTTTAGATCAGGCAGATGCAGATAGACTTATAGCTTTGTTTGATAAGCCAAGGCAAGGATTGCCATCTCGTGCAAAACAACGGTTAAAGCTAGACATTAACACAGAGTTAAACCTTGAGAATGGCAATATAATCCGTATCAAAGACCTTATGGATCGTGACGCAGAGCAAGTGTTTTCTGCTTATATAACTCAGATGGAAGGACGTATAGCGTTAGCACAAAAAGGGATTAGATCTGATGGTGATTATCAACGCCTTGTCCAAAGAATAGGAGATGATGCCGCTTCTGTGCATGGCGCAGGGTCTGTAGATAAGATAAAAGGTGATTTAGAAACTATAGACGTATTGTACAATATGATCTTAGGAAGAACCTCACCATTAATTAGCAACCCTACTGGCAGATCTGCAAGGCTTGCAAGGCTTGCTCAAGACTATAACTTTATACGTTTAATGAACCAAGTAGGGTTTGCACAGTTTGCAGAATTAGGCAACGCATTGGCTATAGGTGGATTTCGGGGTTTGCTACAAGTAATGCCTGAGATGCGATCCATGCTTAAAAGAGCAAAAAATGGAGAGCTTGACGATTCTGTAGCTAGGGATCTTGAGGCGTTTGCTGGCATTGGTGCGGATAGATTAATCAATCAAGCAATGAATAGATATGATGCACAAGATTTGTTTGTGCGTGGCAGAGGCGATGTAATTGATAAAGCATCTTTTGGCATTCAGCCTATAAAACGTATTGTTGCAGATATATCAGGTATGGCTCCTATAACACTTGCTCTTGAACGTGCGGCTGGACGTATGGCTGTGCAAACAATAACTGACTTAGCATTTACATCTCGCAAATTGTCGGCAAAAAGATTAGCTGGCCTTGGCTTGGATGAGGATATGACAAGAAAAGTCCTTGACCAGATTAGAGAAAACGCCGTAACCACCCCTTCTGCATTTTTTAAAAATAGAAAAGTAAAATCCATTAACTTGTCAAATTGGCAAGATGAAGCAGCAAGAGATGCTTTTGTTCTAGCAATATCACGTTGGACAAGGCGCAGTATTCAGCAGAATGATGTAGGCAATCTTAACAAATATATGACTACTACCTGGGGCAAGCTTCTTACACAGTTCCGTACATTTATGCTAGTGTCTTACGAAAAACAAACCTTAAACTTATTGTCTGCAAAAGACTTTAGGGCTGCTACAGCAATGTATACATCTGTATTTTTTGCTGGGGCTTCTTACATAGGTCAGACTTCTTTAAATGCACAATTTAGAGAGGATAAACAAGAATACCTAGATAAACGGCTTTCAGCTATAGAAGTAGGAAAAGCGGCGTTTCAGCGTAGCTCTTGGGCTTCTTTGATTCCTGCTATGGTTGACTCAGGTGCGCTTTTCTATTTAGACCAACCTGTTTTTGCTTATGGCAGAACAACTGGCTTGGCTTCAAATTTGGTTACAGGAGTCCCCGTAGTTGACCTTGGGCAAAAAGCCCATACTGTCATTACTGGTGCTTCAAGAGACTTGTTAAACCCAGACTACCAATGGTCACAAAGTCAGCAACGTGCCTTAAATTCTATTGCGCCTTTGCAAAACGCTCTTGGAATAAAGGCTGGGTTACAAAAGTTGGTAGACCTACAGCCTAAGTACGATAATTTGGATTAACTTTAACCCACTTTCTAAAACGCTAAATATTTGGTATATTAAGAAACCGTTTGGAGACATAAGATGACAGTCAGCAGTACCACAACTAAGGTTAGCTACAGTGGAAATGGTAGCACAACAGCGTTTGCTTATACCTTTAAGGTATTTGATGAGGATGATCTCACAGTTATTCTGCGTACTGATTCGACTGGCGCGGAAGCCGTGCAAAGCAAAACAACCAATTACACGGTGTCAGGTGTTGGAAGTGCGAATGGGGGCAACGTCACTTTCGGTACAGCCCCTGCATCTGGAAAAACGGTAGTTATTCGGCGTAGTGCGGCACTTACACAGACTACGGATTATACTCCAAACGATCCGTTCCCTGCGGAAGAACATGAGAACGCACTAGATAAGCTGACATTCCTAACACAGCAGATCCAAGAAGAAACAGATCGCTCTATAAAACTATCACGCACAAACACAATGACTTCTACTGAGTTTACTGTGGGTGCAACAGATCGTGCTAATAAGATACTAGCATTTGATAGTAGCGGTGAGATTAGCGTTACGCAGGAGCTTGGTACTTTTAAAGGTAATAGCGCGACAACAACTACTGTAGCTTTCAAAGTGCGTGACATTATGAAAGCAACCACGACTGCACAGTTAAACAACATATACATTTGTATTGCTGATTCTGTAATTGGTGATGCGCTTACAGATACAGCCCATTTTGCGTTGTTAGTTGATGCGGTGTCTGCCGCTACATCTGCCACAGCAGCCGCCTCAAGTGCCACAGCAGCCGCGTCAAGTGCTTCAACAGCCTCTGGTCACAAGGATACTGCGACAACAAAGGCATCAGAAGCCGCAAGTTCGGCTACGGCTAGTGCGAGTTCGGCAACAGCTAGTGCAAGTTCTGCGACAGCGGCGGCATCTAGCGCAACAGCGGCAGCAGCGTCTTTGGATGCTTTTGACGATGTTTATCTAGGCGCAAAGTCTAGTGATCCAACAACAGATAATGATGGCGATGCCCTAAATGCTGGTGACTGGTACTTTAATACTACAAGTAATGTTGGACGGATATACAACGGATCTTCATTCCAAGACCTAACAATTAGCACAACGTCTACAACAGCAGAGTTAAATTACAATGACACTGGTGCTGCCGTAGGTACGGTTGTAGCCAGCAAAACAGTGACTGTTGACGCAAACAAAGACGTAGCTAGTTTTCGTAACATTACATTAACAGGTGAACTAGATGCTGGTAGCTTAGATGTATCTGGAAATGCTGACATTGATGGCACATTGGAAGCAGATGCTATAACAATTAACGGCACTGCTATAGCTAGTGTTCTAAGCCCTGTAGCTGGTAGCTCTAGCATTGTCACAACAGGCGCACTCAATGCTGGTAGCATTACCAGTGGTTTTGGTGCGATTGACAACGGTTCTAGCGCAATCACAACAACAGGCGTTGGGTCATTTGGTTCACTAGATATTTCTGGTGACATAGACATTGATGGCACTGCTAATCTTGATGTTGTGGATATTGATGGTGCTGTTGATATGGCATCCACATTGCAAGTTGACGGTGCAATTACATCGTCTGCTGGTGCAACAATCACAACTGCCGATAACATTACTCAGCTTACTTTAACATCAACAGATGCCGATTCTAGTGTTGGCCCAATGCTTGATTTAAAACGAGATAGTGGTAGCCCTGCTGATAGTGACACTTTAGGACGTATGCGTTTTCTGTTTGATAACGATGCCGCAGAAGAAACAGAAGGCGTTAGATTTAATGCAATATTAGCAGATGCTTCTGACGGTAGTGAGGACGCAACTTTTGTAATAAAACACATGGTTGGTGGTTCTTTACAAGATAGTATTCGTTTTACAGGAACCGAAGCAGTAGTAAACGAAAATGGCATTGACCTAGACTTCCGCGTTGAATCTGATGGTAACTCTAATATGCTTTTTGTTGATGGTGGCAATAACGCTGTTGGAATTGGTTCGGCCCCCAATACAACTTTTGGCTCCCTCTTGTATGCTCAAGGCACACCAGCCGCAAACAAGCCAATCATTTCTGGATACTCGCAGGGCAATAGCAACAACGCTGGCATTGCACTATTTAATGATACTGGAAACAGAGGCATCTGGACTACTGGTTCGACTATGCGGTTTACCCGCACATACGAGGGTAATTCGACTGCTGATGTAACTATAGATGCGTCTGGAGTTGTTACGGTAGGAAAAACTGACGCTGGTAGTGATGTTGCTGGTGCTACAATTAGAGGAAATGGTCAGGCTTCCTTTACTAAAGCTAGTGATGGGCCGTTAGTCTTAAACAGAAAAACCAATCAAG
>Ga0209337_1000937_pt1 | contig 22782 bp, 24 predicted proteins | sample LinPmetageLP53_FD_184044 | JGI IMG/M metagenome (GOLD analysis project Ga0209337, IMG submission 184044) | Marine viral communities from the Pacific Ocean - LP-53 (SPAdes) (version 2) | ecosystem: Environmental > Aquatic > Marine > Oceanic | place: Pacific Ocean | collected 2010-02-08 | reverse complement strand
ACATAACCTCATCACGCCGAAAGGGGCCGACAGGGTTATTGTCAGGATGGATATATCTAGCACCTGTGTCAGGGTCATCTGACTCTTGGTGACTGTAATTTGAACCACTAAGACGGCGTAGGGTGTTGACTCTTGGGTCCATCTCACCAGCATATCCATAATATCCCTGAGGGGTAAGAGGGTGATAGGTCTGACTTCTGATAAGTTCAAGACTAACACAAAAGACCTGTTGGTGTTGTTCCTTGTATGTTGTTTTGATTCTGAGTTCTTCTTGTGCCAGTAGTTCTGACATCTGACTTTGGAGGTTGGTAATCTGCTGCTGGATGGTTTGGTTATTCATATTTATTATTTGTATTCTATTCGTCTCTGTTCTCTGTTATACTAACAGCGTGGGACAATTAGAGTGGCAAACAACAAAAACAACTCTGTCCGCTACGGCACGTTGAAAATTGCTAAGTCTAATTTGCTGTATACCACTACTACTAGTTTTGGACGCTCCCCCATACGATATGTAGTGAAATAGCGTTTTTTTGGAATATCTCAAAATATTTTTGGACTATAACTTGTGGTGTCCGTATGGTAACGTATCTATATTGCCGTCCTCATCTGCCTCCAATATACTACGTTTGTCATAACAGAACCCATAGCGTTTAACCATACTGAACGTATTGACCTTTTTGGTCTTCTTTTCACGTCCAATCATATTGTATGTGATAGGTATACACTTGGCAGGTTGTTTCTTGATACATATATCAGTAATCATCTCTACCATAGAGTCGTGATTTAGTTTGCCTTGACGTGTTGCCTCGTAGTTTAGCGTCATACCTTTTATCTTTGTTTCACGTTTTACCTTACCATCAAGGAACTTTTCATAGGAGTAATTCTTAGGACCCCCTGATACGAAGGTGCCTTTCATAGTCCATCCCTCTAGTTCATCAGTCCAGTCACCTAGGTAGTCACCGAGTTCAAACTCCTTGTGATTAGGATTTTCGGGGTCAAACTTATATACAACAGAGTCGGTGTCGTGATATAATACTTGGTCGCCGAGTGTTTCTAGTGCTACATATAGTCGTAATCTAGCGTGTGCCGTTGTAAAAGCGGCAATTGCTATATTTGTATTGTAGTTTGCCTCCTCATCACCAGTCGCCATCTTGTAAGTTATTTCAGCACGGTCACCGTCTATCAAGTGGAAGTCTTGTCCTGTGTATTTTTTACCAAACATCAACTTATTCCATTTTGCCTTATCGTTTACTATTTCAGATTTAGGCATATTTGGCCGCTGACCGAACTTACCCCACAAAGAGTTAAGACACAGTTTCGCCATAGCACGTAATCCAGCGTTGAACTCTATTTTATCAGGGTCAAGTTTAATACCTTGGTTTTTGTAATAATCATCAATATATTTTTGCTTATCTTTTGAGTTCTTAACCCAAGACGGTAACCCACTTGCTTCCTGTTTGATTTTTAAGAACTTTGAGACGTAGTTTTTGAAAAGGTGATTACCCCTCTTGGGAAAGTGTAAAACTTTGTATATTTCTGTTACCACGTATCCCATCTCAATTGCTTTATTAAGTTCTATACTGGTCCACGTGCCTCTTTTTTCTAGAAGGTCAAAAGTTAGTTTTTTACCCTTTGTTGCTAATACAGGGAAATATAAATCCTTAGGTGGTATGACGTAACACTCCACAAATCCAAAATATTTAGTCACATCTCCAAAGTTCTCAGTTATTTCTATAGGGTGACCCATAGGGTAGTCATCATAATAATTTACAGTAGGGTATAGACTAGTAATATCAATATACCTACCGACTTCTGTGCCTTTGAAGTTATACAATAATTTTGTAGCGTTTGTCCTACCACCGAAGAAAGATTTTCTGATAAAGTTTTGCTGCTCTATTGGTAGTATAGCAATTTTAGCATCTTCAAAAACCTTCTGACGTATTAGCAGTTGTTCCAGTTCTTTTTCTTCTTTGGTTGGTGTTTCAAGTTCTTCATCAGGACCTATCTGTATATCAGGTTCTATGATACACTCTGATTTGAAAATCGCCATACATACAGAGGCGATTGTAGTATATTGGAAGGGGTCTATACCTGCTGTATCTAGGTAGAGTTGCTGGAATATTTTACAGCATCTACGTAGGATATCTACATCTGATTTACAATATTTTTTCATCTCTGCGAATTGGTCCCACTTGTAATTAGTAGCACGTTTAGCAACCCACCATTTTATCAGTTCCTCACGCTTCTTAGTGCCTAACTGGTTGTATCCAAAATATCTTAGAGACGGAACCTTACCTACATAGTAAAAGTTTTTCTTATTATTGAAGAAGTGTGGAAAGAACCCTTTTGCTAATTCCTTGATACCAAAGGTCTTAGGGAAAGACGCTAAGGGCATAGTTAAGAAGTTAAGACTATCAACACACCGTATCTTATAGTCAGGTATTTCAAGTAACATAATTTTTGAACCAGCATATACGTTTTTAGGTTTGATAGTTGTTTTCTGATATATATATTCTTGAATAAATTGGAAGTCGTAACCACGACCGTTGTGTGCTATAACAGTATAATCTTTATGGTCTTCAACTAGCAACCACTCCATAAACTCATCAATATTGTAAAACTCATATTCCTTAGGGTCGTTCCAATAACTAGCAATACCATAATTTACCTCGTGTTTACAGTCTTTACTATCTTGGGAACACTCAAAATCAAAGGTAATATATTTGTCAGATTCAGATTTCGCTTTCTTAGGCATCATATAGCACTTATGGTCTTTGTGAGCGACACACTTACAGTTACCACACCAGTAATCACCGCATAAGTGCGTGTTTCTATCAAAACGTTTAGAGTCATACATCACTTTACACTTGGGACACTTCCATCTTTTCTGACAGATAGAATCTTTTGTATCACCTTTATTTTTACCTGACTCTATAACAGGACATAACTTATGATTATCAAAGCAGTTTTGAGACGGAAAGAACCTGTAACACTCTTTACAGTCGTGCCACTTCTTTACCTTACTGAAATCCATATCAATACAGTCGCAGTCCTTACTACAACAGATACGGCACTTATAATCGCAGATGTGAGTATCCTTATTGTGATAGGTTTTCTTACACTTATGACAGTAGTTATTTTTACAGAAGAAACCTGCGATTTGGTTACAGTTGATTAGGTCATAGTGTTTACCTGATTTTAATAGATATATATTGAAATCCTTGACTTCATAGTCAGGGTCCTTTGTATCAGGATAGACAACGTTATTGAATTGGTTTGAATCAATTATGGTAATACTAGCGTCTAAATACTTCTCAAACTGTTTGATTTTTTCAAGACTACTTGGCCCCTCCTCAACACCAGCATCTCTATATAAATCTTTAGTTAATTCACCCTGTATTTTACGTCCCATAGTGATTTGTTTGAGTGATTCGTGACCGTGACGCTTGAAGAAAGCAACAGTCAAGCAACGTCCTAAACATAAATCATCTTTATTCTTAATAGTAGTTACCGACTTCTTTTTCTTGAAGTCATCATATTTAGTGGTCTTCATCTGACCCATACCGCCAAAATCAGACTTAACAAAAGTGAACTTAACATCAAAGTTTTTTGCTTCAAATACGGTGCCTCTTGTTTTGGTATCAAAGATTTTGAAATACCAGTTATCAGAGTCACCTAAATCTAAGTCTTCAAGTTCATCTATTTCAACTAGGTCAGTTTCAAAAATCTCTTCACCTTCTATATCGTAATTTTCATCTTTAAGATATTTATAACCATCTACGTTTTCTACTAGTGTATGGACCTGTTGGTCGTCGGAACCTACAATAGATAGTTTACCAAGGTCATAACCCATAAGGTCGTGTTCTTCCATAGCATCTGAAATCAGTTCAGAAAAATCAACATCAGCAATAGTAAGTCCTTCACCCAATTCAACTTCCCACTCCTGCTCTCCTACACCGAACTTATCGTTTACAATACCACCTTGACCTTTGATAACATCAATATTGTATTCCATACCACTTCTCGTTTTCATCCTTTTATAATAATAGATATATAAAAAAATTAGTAAAAAACCGCAAATTATTAATTCTGATTTTAGAACACTTTAAAAAAATACAACTTAAAATCCTTGTTTATTTTACTGCGTTTCAAAAGTTCCCTGAGCGATAGCATCAAGGGCAAGGGCAGGAAGAACCACGGTATCGTCCTGTATTGGGGCAATATGTTCTATCTTTGTTATTTTGATTTCAGGCATAAACTTAAACTTAATAGATTTCTTTTTACATCTTCCGTTTGGCCCCAGTTCGCAAATCTGAGAATAAGTCAATCCTAGTTCCGCAGCAGCAATTTTTAAAGTCTTATAATCTTTATTACACAGTTCTATATCGCCTTGTTTTATTAAAACGTTCCAACATAATTTTTTTGTTTCAGCACCTTTGGTTCTCATATTTATCCTATAATAGATATTATTTTTATTATTTAAACTAATTAAAATCTACAACAAAATTACCTGATTTACTTGTAAGTCCTTCAATCTTAGATTTCTTACCTTGCTTAATTCTTTTCTTATTATTCTTAACGTCTTTCTTTGTTATATCTTTCAAATCACCCCAATTCCATCTTGCCATAATAGGGTATAATTCCTCAGGGACTTTTGGGAAGTTTTTTTTATACCACTCTACACCCTCTTCAATACTATTTACACTCATATAACTTACAGTATCACGTTGGTCTAGTTCAGCAGGTAAATCGTCTTCTTTATCCAAACCTGAAACTTCTTTGATAGCATAATCAATACGTTTATCGTCTACCATAATAATTTCGTTCTGTGCTGCTGACATATCTTCTTTTACACCCTGAGAACCAAATAAATAATTTAATTTAGGGTCTGTTGTATACACGGCACTAATACCAGTTTTTTCAATAGCATCTTCGGCAATCGGTTCAATAGATTCGGGTTCGGGTTCAGGTTCCATATTTATAATATACTTAATATTTTATTTTATTTATTTAAACTTTCTATCATATTCTTCAATCATCAGATTTAATAATTGTATTTTCTCACCTTCTAAATCTTTAATTTCTTCTTTGATTTTATTTACTTCTCTTTCAGTCCACCACATACTTAATCTAACATATCCAACAGGTAGAATAATAATACTAAATAACCAAGAAATCACAGTAGTCCAATTCATATTTATAATATACTTAATATATTAATTTATTTATTTAAACTGTTCTTAATAATTCCTGTGCTTGACGGAAACTATATCCTCTCATAATATAAGCACGTAATCGTCTCATATATATATCAGGAAAATTACCAAACTCTTCCAACCTTTCTAACTGTATATAATCTGCTCCTTGAATAGGTTGATATACACCTTTCTTAGGTGGTCTACATACAGTAGGTTTCTGTGATTCACTTGGTTCTATATCTTCTTCTTCAGATTCAGGTTGTTCTTCTAGAACACGGACGTTATCCGTAGAAAGTTCTTCACCTAAATCCACGGCACTCATATATATACAAGTAAATATATTTATTTCAACTTAAATCTCTTTTTGTAATCTTTAATAGAATCTTGAAGTGTTTTCTTATTCCACAATATCCATCTAGAAAGACTACCGCTGGTGTCAGGCACACTCCAATTTTCTCTAGGTCTATGACGTGCTAAGTAATTCTTTTTTCTTTTTTCGTCACCGTGTTTTGTAAAGTCTGACATACCTTTTGCCCCAAAGTGTAAAGTTTTAGTTTTACCTTTATCATCTGTTAATACTGCTTTGAACTTTTTATCTCTATCTGATTTTGAAATCACAACACTAATAAACTTTCGTTTAGTTACCACCATATTTATATATACATATAATATAAAATTATGGAGAAACTTGATATAAAAAATATTATAGAAGTCAATAGAATTAGAAGTATTCTAAGTTCTCACCCTGATTTATTAAGTTTATTTGAAATAATTATAATTATGTGTAATAACAGATTAAATAGTGAATCAATTGTAAACCATATACCACTAGAAGATAATATAGAACCTGAACTATCAGACCACGAATCAGATGAAGATTAAATCTAAGCATCATCAAAATCTAATTCTAATTCTTCAACAGTTTCAACATCTCCACCTGCTACAACAGATTCATCTTCTACTTCCTCTGAGGCGGGTAGTGAGGTATCCGAAACGTCTGCCTCCGAAACATCTGACTCACTTACCACTTCTTCTACCGAACCCTCAGGTGAATCTAATTGTGACTGTATTTTTTCATCAGAACTTCTATCATCTACAAGTTCTTCACCAACTTTAATAGTTATATTTCTTACAGGGTCTTCTATAATTGAACCTGTTGTTATTGGTTTTGTGCTTCTATAAGTTTTACCTCCAACCGTAAGACTAAACTGTTTTGGTTTTTTTGGCCCTTTTGGTTGCGGACCTGCTGGTGCTGCGTCTATTGCTTCACTTATTTCTTGAAGTGTTTTACTTCCTTCACCCTGTTTTGTAGGTTGAAGTCCTACTTTTCTTAACGCTTTTTCTGTTGCTAACTGACTTCTACCTTCCTCAGTTAGTTCTAATTCTCTATTACGTTTTACCCACTCAGGTTCTTCACCTGTTCCGAAAGTTCCTAAGTCACGTAGAGGACGTGTATTAGCAGGTATAGGTATTGCTGTTTGTGGAAACGGATTTAGTGGTTGACGGAATCCGAAAAACTGTTCTTGTGATTTTATATACGCTTCTGCTTTCTTTGATGCTTTAATAGTTGCCAATTCTCTTTCATCATCCGTTCCTTTCTTTTTACCTTCTGATACTTTCTTTTCATATTTAGCAATACTTTCTAATCTAATACGTTCTGCTTCTTGGGGTATACCTATTGTTGATATACGGGCAGGTCTTTTACGTTGTCTTCTTTCATCAGAAGTTTCATCAGGGAATAAACTATCATAACCACTACTATTTGCTTCTAAGTCATCTAGAACGTCCACCTGTGCCTTTTGTTGTGCTTCTATTGCTGACTGTCTCAATCTACCTAAGTTATCTATTGCTTTTCTTGCCGCAGCAAAGTCACGGTCATATCTCTCTTTATCTGCCTCAGGATTAGGGGCGTTAGGATTATAAGGTGGAACACTTCTTTCAAGATTTCTTATTTTATCGTCATATTGTTTTATTGTTGCTTTTATTTTTCTAGGAGCAGTTAATTCACTTGTATCGGTTCTAACACCTGTTTTACCTGCTGCTAGTGATTCTTGAATTGCCTGTGCTCGGAATACACTACGTTCACGCTCTTCAAAAGATTCCGTGCCTTCCTGAGAACCACGTGGAATAACACCTTGTAAAGTCTGTTTATCTCCTTGCGGAACTTGATTTACCCCAGCAACAAACTCAGGTTGTTCTCCAGCAAATCCTTCTGCTATCATCTGTTCTATTTGTTCCTCTGTATATTGACCTGATTTTCTAAGTTGTTTTCTTTGTCTCTGAAACCTTCTAGCATCAGCATCACTAATACCTCTTAAACGTTCTCTTGTCTCACGTTCCCTCTCTTCAAAATCAGTTTCAGGAACAGGGACGGTTCCTTGTAATACATCCAAAGCACCAAATACATCATCTATACTAGTTTCAGCACCACCGCCAAAAGTTCTTTCAAGATAATCACCCACTTTTTTATCTGCTTTTTGTTTTAGTGTAAGTCCCTTTTCTTCTCTTCGTTTTGCTTCATCTAGTTCTTGTTTTGCTTCATCAGTTAATTCACGTTTTTCTTCTGACCTAACCCTAGCAGTTAATTCACGTTCCGCCAATATTTCAAGTGCTTTTTCTTTATCCTCAGGTGTTAGTAACTGTGGATTTAATTGAAACTCTTTGACTAATTCGTTCTGACGTTGTGACCTAGTTAATTTACGTCCACCACCACCAGTAGTAGGCCGTCGTCGTCGTCTTTCACCACCACCCTCAGAAACAGCACGTCTAACAACAATACCAGTTTCAGGGTCTTTTTGTATATCTTCTGCTATTTCTGCTTCTGCTGCTGCTGCTTGGTCTGCTAATAATTCTTTTCTATTTGCTAGTTGTTTAAGTTCGGTAGCAGCAGCGTCAGAACTCATAACGTTACCCTCACTAACTACACGTTCTATATCTTCTTGGACTTTTTCTAATTTTGCTCTAATACTACCACTTGCTTTTTCTTTCTTCTGTTCTTTTGTTAATCGTCTAGTAGATACGTCTTCACTAACAATAGATTCATCTTCTTCTACGTCTTCTTCCTCAGGAAAATCGGTCTGAACCCTTGCCCTTGCTACAGTTCCTCTCTCACCTTCTTCTTCTAATAATTTTGCTGCCCTTTCACGTTCAAGAACAGGATTATCTAAAACTCCTGCTGGTGGTGCTGATAGTGCGTTAATTTCGTTACGTTTTTCTGTCGCTCTTTCTGTTATATCTGTGCGATATTCTTTTTTAAGTTCTGCTAATCGTTTTTTACGTTGTGTTTTATTTAGTGAACCTTCATCTTCTAAGTCTAATAATCCCTCTGCTACAGAGTTTACGTTTGCCTTATCACCTTCATCTAGGATATCTTGTAAATCGTCGTTCAATTCTATTAATTTATCATCTCTATCGTCTTTTTCTTCTGCTGATAATTCAGAAGCAGGTTCACTACCACCACCACCACCACTAGAACCTGTAACACTCTTAGAACCTGTTTTACCTGACTGTGAAAAATCAGAAGAAGGTGTTGATTCAGAACTATATTGATATCTTCCTCTACCACCACCACGTCTTAATCTATCAGCAGGTATACCAAAATCTCCTATATCTATATCGCTAGTCTGTGAACCAAAGAACTCCGATAATCCTACAGGGTCATCTAAATCAGGGAAAGTTCCTTCGCTACTATCTACTCTTTCAAGTTCTTTTGCTGCTCCACTATCACTACTACTGCTACTAACAGGTGGTATTGGTTCACCAGTTTCAGGCACAGGTTCATCAATATCCGCATCTATTAGTTCCTGTTGTTCTTCTCTAATTTTATCTGCTATTGCTGGTATTCTCCTTTCTTCAAGTGTAATAGATTCATCAAGGTCAGGAATATCAACACTTCTACCTTGTTCCCTTTCAAATATATATTTTCTTAATCTTTCAATTGCTAATACATCTGTAATATCTTTTTTACGTTTAGCATCAATATCTTTTAAAGATTTTCTTAATTCTGTCAAGTTTTCTGATTCATCTAAGGACGCTGCTACTTCACTAGCAGGATTACTACTATCAATACTAGTAGCAACACCAAACTCTTCTTCTAATCTCTCATCAACATCTTCCTCAGTAACAGTAGGTAATCTTTCTATTCTTCCTTCTCCACCCTCAGAACTAGGAGTTCTACCTACTGGTTTAGGACTAGGACTTCTTAAGGTTGACTTTACCGTAGTGTCAGGAACCCTCTTACCGTCATCAGCGTATCTTTGTTTGAATCCAAATCGTTTTAAAGTTCCCATATCAACTACTCCGATATCTTCACCTTTTTCGTGTCTTGCTTGTAATCTATCAACATCATCTAAATCATACGCAGGGAAACGTTCTAATAAATCTAAAATAGAGTTTGTAGGTAATAACTCACGTCCACCTAAAATCCTTTTTCCACTACCACTTGAACTACTGCTACTAGTGCTACTTGAATCTTCTAATAATTTTGCCTGTTCTGCTGCTTCAAAAGCAACTTTATCGGCACCTTTCAAAGGTGCTGTATCTATATATCTGTAAAAATTATTTGTTGTATCTTGAACCTTAATACCTTTCTTGCCCCTACCTACAACTTCTTCACTTTCTCGTAATCCAAACAATCCACCTGATTTATAATCATCACTAACATCTAAACCTTCATCAACAAACTTTTTACCTGTTGCTGGTGTTTTTAAGAAATCAGCATCATCAGAACCAATAGATTCATCAGCATATCCATCTCTTTCTTCTGCTTCTTCACCTATTACATCTTGACGTATTTGGTATGTATAATCCTGTGTAATACGTTTTATTTCCTTATCTATTTTTTTCTGTTCTGCTTTTGTAGCAGTAGACCTTTGTGCTAGTAAATCAGCAACAATAGGTAAATCTGCTTTCATATCTATTACTTCTTCCACACCTGTATCAGCGTCAACAGTTCTAAACTTCGTGATATCAACTTCACCTGTTTCAGGGTCTATAAACTTTTTAACTATTTCGCCCTCTCCCACACGTGTTTTAAAAGTAGGTGCTGATTTTTCTTGTAATTCTGTTAAGGTTTTACCTGTATTTATTCTATCAATACGTCTTCCTATTTGTCTTGCTATTTCTGAGGGGGCCCGAACTTGACTAATTAATTTATTAAAAAGTCCTTCCAAAACACGTAATTCAGCATCAGAAGCACCATCCTTCATAGATAAAATTATTGCTTCTATTTCATCTAATTTTGCTGCTTGTTTAGCGTTATATCTTGGAGGATATTTTGTTGCCTGTCTTGGAGCACGAACTAATTGTGAAGAAGCAGTAACAGGTATAGACGCTGGTTTTGAACTTACAATACTTAATTCACCTTCACTTTCACTAACAGGTATAGACGCTGGTTTTGAACTTACAACACTTAAATCACCTTCACTTGAAGTTGTATCAGGACCATCAGATACACTTGTATCATACGCTTCCTCATATTTACCTGTAACAGCAGAGAGAATAGGTCCTGCTGCCTCCTCTACCGCACGTCTACTAGATTCTTCCAGTAACCTACGTCTTTCTTCTGATTGTGAAGGAGTAAGTGGTTCTGCGTAAAACTTACCTCGTGCTACTTCTGCGTCACCCTGATTCGCAAAAGTATATCTAGTTCCACCTACACTTCTAAGTGAATCACTAGAGACAGTCCCTTCACCTTCCTCAGGTGTAAAAGAGAGTTTACCACCTGTTCTGCTTATTATTTCCTCACGTATACGGTCTTCTATATCTTGTCTTGTTGTAACACCTTTATTTACACCCAAATCTTCGTCTACTGCTTCTGTTGCTTCTTTCAATTCTTCAAAAGAAGGTATCCTGAACTTAGAATCTTTTTTCAACCCCCTACGTGATTGTTTACCTGATTCCTTGTATGCTGTTAAAACATCAATATCAACGTCTACTATATTATCTTCTACTTCTTCACCTGTATCATCTGTATATTTAAACTCATATTTTTTTTGGTATTTTTGTAATCTAGGGTCGGTATCACGTAAACCTTTTGGTAAGTTTGCTACATATCTACCAATATATTTACTTCTGTCTTTTTCACTCAATCGTAAATATTTTTTTCTATCTAATTCTCTAAAACCACTATCTTCAAAAGTAACAGAGCGTTCTTCATCTGACCTAACAGAACTATCTAAATCGGCATCCCTTCTATTTGCCTCGTTTATTACTGCTGCTGCTCTTTTTGCTTTTTCAATTGAATCTGCTGATAAGGGTTTACCATCTGAACCACTTGACGCTTCACTTGAAGAAGACCCATCTTTTCTAGGTCTACCACGTCCTCTCTTTTTAGTTGCTCTGTCCTCAGAATAAACACTACCATCATCATCTACTTTAACATCAAAATCTTTACCATCAGGCGGTTTATAATCAGGACCGTATATAGTTCTTAAAACTTCAATTGCTTTTTCTTTACCTTTACCAATAAATCTATCTTTACTAGTTACAAGGAACTTACCTCTAACTTCACCTGCTACTTGTGATAACGCCCTCAAAACAGACCTCTCTACTGCTTGTTGTTTCTTTTTAGATAATTTTTTACCTTCAAACGCTCCAGTTGCTAATACATCTTGATATTGAACTAATTGACCTATTGTATCTTTAAAAGCAGGTGCGGTTTGGGGCATACTATCACCTTGTCCTTTTGGAACTATATTATCTACAAAAGCACCAAGGGCAGGATTATCAACAACTAATACCTCTTTAAGAATCCTTTTCAAATAATCTTCGTTGGACTCTTCTTCTTTCTGTTTACCTAATAAACTTAAACGTGCTGCCTTTGTTTCTGCTGCTCGTTGTGATGATAAACTCTTAGCAGTTTGGAATCCACCTCCACCACCACCACCTCTACCTGAACGCCTCATACCACGTGGTTTCTTTTCTTTCTTCTCTTTTGGTTCTTTCTTATCTCCACCAAGTATTTTAAGAAGTAACATAAGTATAATATCGTTACCAAACTGTTTCTTCAATTTAGCAATATCTATTTTACCGTCCTTACTTTTCTTTTTTTCTACATCTCCTTTACTACGTGGTTTAGGTTTTGGTTTCTCTACTACCTGTAGATTCTGCCCTTGAAAATAAGTTTTACCAGCAAAATACATCTTTATAGTATCTTATATATAATTTTTTGTCAAAACCCACTAAGTTTAATTTTAAGAAAAATAATATTGTATTATATTAAATATGACTTTTGATAGAAAACAATACCACAGAGAATATTATAAAAAAAATCAAGATAAATTAAAGAAAGACCAAAAAACAAGATATTACAAAAAAGAATATACAGAAGGTATTGAATTAACAATTAAAAGAGGTAATTTTATAATTTCCTTTGATTAAAATATCTTATAATATATAATATGGTCTATTTACAAACAGGAGTAAGCAAGTTTTCAAAAGGTAATATAACACGTGTAGATATAGTTACAGGTGAAGATGTTGAAGTTAAAGTTAATATTGTTAAAGGTGTTCCGCAGACTTTTATACAAAATAAACAAACAGTAGGACGACCGAGAATTGTTCCTTATTTTGGTGAAGATAATATAGAATTGAAACAGAACTTAGGTATGACTATAAAAGGTATGAGTCAAGAACAACGTAGAGCATACAATAGATTAGCAAAACGTAAAGAATATGCTAAACAAAAAGTTAGAGAAGAAGAAGGTGGTATGACGGCAACCGAGTATAAAAATTATCTAAATAAAAAAATTAAAGATTTCAGTAAAGATGAATTACGTGAATATTATAGATTAAATAAAGCAGAAAGTAGAATTGAAAATTAATTTATATACGTATATTAAATATGGTTAAAAAAGTTAAGATAACTTATAAAGGGGAATCTAAGATGGTTCCTGAAACCTATATGAAAGGATTGAAAGGTGAAGATAGAAAGAAACAAATTAAGTCTATATTTGAAGGTAAAGATAGACCAAAAACAAAAGCACCAAATAAAAGGTCAAGTTGGGCGGAGAAGTTTGAAAAGAAATATAAGACAAAAATATCTGATAAAGAGTTCATACACAAAAATATAATTACAAAAACAGGACAAAAGAAAATTATAGATAAAGGTAAAGGTGCTTATTATTCAAGTGGTTCAAGACCAAATCAAACACCTACAAGTTGGGGTCTAGGAAGATTAGCAAGTGTGATTTTAGGAGGACCTGCTAGAAAAATAGATAAAGATATTTGGTTAAAATATAAACTAAAATAACTTATTTCAAGTATAATTAAAATATATTATAAATTATAAAGATGCCAACCGCCGCCCTGAAAAAAGCAGTCAAAGATGGAAAGATTACTCAGAAACAGTATGATAAGATGCCTCAGAAGTTACTAGAAGGAATTGTAAAGAAAGGTGGAAACGGTGCTAAGAAGAAAAAGGCCCCTGCGAAACCTAAAAAAGGTAAGAAAGGAAAATCCTAATAATTAAATATATTCTAATAATATAAATATGAGTTCAGTTAGAGGAAGAGATTTGAAAGATGCTGTAAAGGACCGACGTGACCGTGCTAGATACGATATTAAATATTCACAGGATAATTCTGTAAACAGATTTAGACCTGATACTTTTAAGAAACCTAATTTACCCAACCAACTCCCAAGTAAAACTACGCCGATTGTATTTCACAACAGAGGTAGTGACTTAAAAGATTCTGTTAAGGTGGGTAGAGAAAAGGCACAATTCTTAAAAGCACATACAGGTTTTATGAGGCATACGCTTCCAATTAATAATAAACTTAATAGTGGAATATATTAATTTATTTTATTAATATATAGTAAAAGATGAGTGAATCAGATGACTTAATACAAATAGAACCTATGAGTATAGACCAGTTAGCAGGTTCCGTAGTTTTATTTTTCGGAGCAATAGGTTCACTACTGTTAGTTGTGTGGCAGTCTCGCTGTCTATGTAGGTGCCGTATAGGTTGTAGTGATAATTGTTATATTTTTGATTGTGCTAGGGAACCGCCACCTATTACAGATGAGGAAACCCCTACAAATCAAGAACAGCAAGTAGACGAACCAATCATACCACCCAATCAAGACCCAGCAGCACCACCAGTAGCAGATGAACCCAATACGGGAGTCTGAGAATCCATAATAGTAGCAAAAGATAAATCAGGTTTATCCTCAAATATTAGAGGATTGAAGTTTCTATGAAACATAGTATTATAATCTTTATTAGTATCTATATACATAAAATCGTTTTTCTTTTTAAAAATATACTGTAACAAGTCATAATAATCTGTTTTTGGTATCAATATCAGTTCATCAAAAATCGTTTCCAGTTCACGTTTATTTTTCGTAGAATATATAAATAGGTGTGATGCCGATTTCCTAAGGGGGGCAGGAATCTTATTATATACCTGACTAGTCACAATTACAGAAATAGACCCTCCTGAACCGCAAATATGACGGCGATTCATAAGTAATTTACACAGTTGGGTTTGTAATTTTCCTGATTTTTTCATATCGTTTACACAGTCATCCATAATCATAAGCACTTTTTCTCCACTATCCGTTATTTCACTTATAACTGTTTCAAGTATTTCTTCATCTAATTCTTGAAACTTTTGCTCGTCAGGCAGGTCCTCAAAAGGGTCTGTTTTTAAAGTTCCCATACTTGGACTAAATAAATATATTCTATCAAACTTCTTATTATAATTTTTACCACGTTTACAAATTAAATTAAGTAGTAGTGTCGTCTTACCTGACCCGGGTTTTCCACATAACAGCATAAACCAGTTTAGGGATTGGGGCAACGGTTTTGGTATTGATTCATCTATATCGTCACAACTAAACTCAAACTTCTTGATACATATTTTTTTCTCAGGTAACACTTCTGTTATTTTCATACTTTAATATTACTATATATATTATTTTTATTTATTGAAAGTTGTAAAAATTACTCATAGTCGTAGGTGCTTGATATTGTTGTTGAGGTGCTTGATAAGGTTGCTGTTTTACTTTACCTCTTAAACGTTGTATCTGTGCTATAAACTCTTCATCATCAGAAGAGTCACTATCATCTGAATCATCTGATATATATACAATTTTCTTAACTTTTTTAGTTGGTTTAAATTGTTTCTTGGGTTTCTTACGGTATTCTATCTCTTCTTCAACAACGGTTTCAGTATCGGATACTTCCTCTTCAGGTTCAGGTTCAGGTTCAGGTTGAGGTTCTTTCTTAGGTCTACCACGTGGTTTCTTAGATGCTTCCTTTTCTGCTTTACGTTGTGCTACGTTTGCTGCTCTTGCTAACCTTGCTTTTTCAAATACCGCCTTCTGTTTTTCTGTCCTTTCTCTTTTTACTTTTGGTTTCTTTGATTCTAATTCACCTGTAAGTTCTTCTACTTCTTCAACCTTTATTTCTACACTAGGTTTCGTTTCTGAAATAGCAAGTTCTCTCAGTTGTGGTTCTAATTCCTTTGGTATCAAAGATTCTTTTTTTGGGGTTTCTGCTTCTAAGTCACTCATATTATACTTAGACTTATATATTAATCTTAGATGATTTAAACTTTTTTTAGTTTAGGTAAACGTTGATTAAAATATAATTAAATAATATGTAAGAAAAATATATAGTATAAGTATAACTATGAGTCACAAAAGAGGCCAAAAAACACTAACAGGTGAAGACGAAATTGAAGTAGATATTATTGATATCTTTGGAGATAACGGATTAAAGATAAAAGATTATAGTGGGACTAACGGTGATGTTTTACAAAAGTCAGCAACTACAAACGAATTAGAGTGGAGCGTTGTTCCTCCTCCTGCTGATAATTCTATTACGTCTGCTATGTTTCAAGAAAACGCTGTTAATAATAGGGCGTTAGGAACAGATGCCGTAGAAACAATAAATATAAAAGATTTAGCAATAACTACTGCTAAATTAGAAGATGATTGTGTAGATACAAGAGTATTAGGACAGGATGCCGTGGAAACCGATAATATAAACGCTCTTGCTGTTGATACTACTGAAATTGCTAATAACGCTATAACTTCTGCTAAAATAGCAATACAGCAGGTAAATACTACACATATCGCAGCAGCAACTATATTATCAGGTAATTTAGCGGATGATTGTGTAATTACTAATAAGATTGCTGATGATGCTATAACTGCTGATAAAATAGGAACACAACAGGTAAATAATACACATATAGTAAGTGATACTATAATAACTAACCTTATTGCTAATAGTAATATAACTACTGCTAAAATTGCTGATGGAGCAATTACAAGTTCTAAATTAAATACAAATAATAATTATAATACTACTGGAACTATAACTTTACAAAATCCTACTGATAGTGCTGTTGTATTCCAAGCAAATCACTCTTTCGGTGGTAAAGATGCTGGTGAAGGTAGTGTTACTATTGGTGAATTAAACCAAATAGGATTAATTATTGATAAACCAGCAACACAGGGAACAGCGTTTAAGGGTTTAATATTTGGGTCTGCTTTTGAGGCGGTTATACCTGCTAATTCAGGAACAGGATGGTTTCCTTTACAAGTTAAAACTTTTGGTGGTTCTGCTGGTGATAAGTTTAGTGTTGATATTGATGGTAACGTAACAAGTGCTTTAAAAATAGAAGGAAACAATTTTGCTACAACAGGTAATAGTGTTACTATTACTAATTCAGGTATTATAACAGGTGTAAAAATAAACGGACCTCAACACAATATAACTGCTAATTCGGGAACGATAGGATTTGGTGCTTTTACAGGAACTACAATTGTAGGTTCTTCACACGCAGATAAAACTACTGTAACTAATTTAAAGTTTGGTAGTAATACAAATAAGTTCGGGAGAATAGATTTTGATACTGATGATGCTTCTACAACTTTAACAGGTTCTACATATCCAAACGGTCAAACAGTAGTTACAAATATGGATTTATCAAGTGCTACAAATATATTACCAGTTGTTTTACCTGATAGAGTTTTTCTTAACGGTGGTGTTTATTATTATCAATTTAATAGTGGTGATTGGAGACCTAACGACGACAGTAGTTTTTATAACGTTAGAATTGTAGATAGTAGTTCTACTTTTAGAGGTAGAGCAAGAGTAGGTAATACTTCTTTGGAAGTAGTAGCAGTATTAATATTACCGAGTGGTTGGAGAGCAACAGGAGTTAAGATATTCGCATCATCAACACTACCTATTGATTGTTACAGAGTATTTAATAATAATTCAGGTGGTTCTATTGATATGCTTACAGGACAAACAACAAATACAAATACAGAATATACTTTTACAAATAGTAGTGGGAAAATAGAAGGTGATATGGATTACTCTGCTATGGTTGTAGTTCATACCAATTCTACAAGCACTTATGTTAGTGGTGGTTATTTTGTTTTAGAACAAGTGCCTAGTGGTAGTGGAGGTTAAAATAATAAAATAAATATATTAAGTATAATAAATAGATGAGAAATATTAAGTGGATATTATTTATCTTTGAAGATTTAGAACGCACAAAATTATTAAAATCTTATGAGTTTAAGACAATCAAAGAAATTGCTTATATTCTAGATATGAAACAACAAGATATCAGTAATTATTTTCACGGATTAATCAAAGAAAGGGATGTTTTAAGATATTGTTATATTTATCAAGTTGGGAAATAAGTGCGTTTTTTCTCTGAAAATAAAAAATATTAAGTATTATAAATATGAATTGCGAACAAATTAGAGAATCTGAATATAAGTTTGGTGTTGAAGCAGAAGGCGTTGTAAAACCTATATTAGAAAAATATGTGGGTGAATTAGATACGACTGATAGATTTTGTAGTTTTGATTTCAAAAACGATAATTTTACACTTGAATTAAAAACAAGGAGAAATACAAAAAACAAGTTTTATGATACTATTGTAGGTGAGTGTAAGTTTAAGGCAGCAGAGGAAATATTAAAGGGTGAACCTGAACGAAGGATTATATTTGTATTTAGTTTTACAGATGGTATTTATTATTGGGAATATGATTCAAACGTAGGACGTGGTTTTGGTGAAAGATGGATAAGACGTAGAGATTTAGGACCTGATTATAAAGGACAAAATTATAAACTGATTCCTGTTAATATTCTGAAAGAGATAAAAGATTTAAAATAATATATAAGTATAGGTAAATATGAGTTATGTTTTATCAACCGCTACAGACAATAGTAAACTGATATATATAAATAGTGCTGATGCTACGCAGCAATTAAGCACAGACCAAAGTGTATTTAAGTATGATTTAGAAAACGCAATAGATAGTCCTGATACAGAAGAATTACTAATATCTTTGTATTCGTGTGTAATACCTTATAGTTTTTATAATATAAGAAAAGATATAAACGATACTATTTACTTTGAAAATCTTGCGACAGGTGGAACAACAAAGTTTATAATACCTGCTGGTAATTATACTACTTCAAGTTTAGGAACTCTATTACGTGATACTATACAATCGTTATCTTATACTACTGGAACTTATTTTGTAACTTACGATAGAACTAAGATGAAGTTTAGATTTTTTGCTACTGGAATAACTAACCCTCAAATAAGTATTGATTTATCTGTGAATCCTTCAAAAGCACCAAACGTAGAATTAGGATTTGCTGTTGGTGAAATAAAAATTATTAACTTAGGTGTTGCTGATACTCCACAAGATTCAGAGTTTTCCACAAACGTCCCTGATGTAAACGGTTCAGTCCACCAAGTTCAAATAAGAACTACACTATGTAGTAAAGGTTGTTATGATAGTATTAATAAAAGTTATAGTAGTATATTAGGAAGTATTCCTATTGATGTTAATTTTGGTGGTATTATTTTTCAGAATCCAAGAGATAATAAACACAAGATTTTACTATCAACACATACTATTAAGTCTTTTACAGTTAGATTAACAGATGATAGAGGTAGAAATATAAATATGAACGGATTAGATTTTACAGTTGCTATTCAAGTAGATTCAATACCTAAACAGAAAAAGGTAGCACCTATGAATAGAGAAGAAAGGAGGATTCAAGAAAATTATGTTGCTATGCTTCCGCCACAAGTAAAGGAAAAAAAGAAACCTAAAAAACCAAAAACTAAAAAAGATTTACAACGTGAACTGTTAAATTAAATTATATAATATAATATAAAAGATGTTTGGATTATCGGATATTAAGCGTTTAGGAACTAAAATTGAGGGTGCTGTTGGAAAAGGATTAAGATTTGGTGAAAAGGCAGCAAAGTCGGCAACTAGACTCGGTGATAAAATCGCTCACGTAGCAGGTAAAGCACAGGAGGTCACAGGTGCCGCATCAAGTATGTTAGCAGGTGTTCCTGTATTAGGGGCCGCTGCTGGTATTGCTGATAAGATTGCTAGGGGTGCTGAGATGGGTGGTAAAGCACTTTCCGCTGCTGGTGGGACTGCTAGTGGAGCAATCGGAGCAGGTCAGAATATAGTTAGAACAGGTCGTAGTATGATGGAAGCACGTGGAGGTGGTGACCTGAAAGCAAGTATGCGTGATATTCAACGTGAAGCAGGTAATATCAAAGGAGCAGGTCAGGATTTAAGGTCTCAGGCAAAATCTATGGGGACTAAATTACAGAGAGGGTAATTTTAATTAATATTTTTTTAAGTTTTAATTTTATAAATATTTTATATAATATAATATAAAAGATGGATGAAACTGTTAATATGAAACGAAGTGTTTTTAACTATATGCGGGAGAAGCAATCATACGACTATCTCACAGCGGATAATACGTATCACATACTTTTAAAGGATACTGATAGTATTAGTTATGACCCTGTGTTGGGACACAACTTTATAGACCAACGTTTAGAACCTATTGGTAAAGAACATATCAAGAAAGCAACCTGTAAAGTAGTATATGCTAGTGTTCCAAAAGAAGCGTTAGATGATGGTAATTCAAGAGGTATCGGTTATATCAGATGTAATCTTGCTAGAAATACAATTGTAAGAGGTAGTCGTGCTATGGGTTATTTAGGTGGTTTCAATTTAGAAGAAGTTACAGAACAGGTAGACGTGGTTGTCCCTGCTATAACTACTACTGCTGCTATTATTAATCAAGCAGCAGCACCAGCGTTAATAGCAGCAGCAAATACTAATACGGGAGTTGTAAGAGAGTTTGACAGTAACGGCATATTTGGTGTTGTTGCTAATCAGGCAGCGGCGATTCCTAACATACAACAGGCGACATACACTACATCTGTGGCACAGTCAACAGGCGTCAAAGCAAGTATGTTTTCTACTCCTGAGGTATTAATTGATAATCCTTTTGGTAAACAGATTAAACTAGATATTGTAGAATCTAATTTTCTAACTAACGTTGATTTTGGAACTGGTGCTGGTGAAGAACTTGCTATTATGTTAGAAGTTAAACTTTTACCAAACTTTCAAGAAAACGATAGATTGAATTATTAAGATTTGTTGTTTTTTACTAAAAATCTAAAAAAGTATAAGTAGAGGTCCAAAAACTAAAATATTAAGTTTAAATAATAAAATTAATATATTAAGTATATTATAAAAAGATGGAAAGAGTAGCACCGAGACAGATACTTTACGAGAACCAGTTGCCCTTAGCAATTGAAAGCAAATCACAGAGACGACTTTTCTTCCCCGAAGGAGGTTCTATTTATGGACCTACTGGTGGGACAAATCCTAATATTATAAGAATCCCAATTAACGCAGATTCCTTGCTTGACGTCCAGCACAGTTATTTACAATTTCAGTTACGCTCTACGACTGATGCTGCTGCTTCACTTGCTCCTGATATTGGAGTCCCTTTCATACGTCGTCTGAGAATTGAAAGTGGGGGAACAACTTTGGAGGATATAGAAGAATATGGAAAATTATATGGTGGTGTTCTGTTCCCAGTTCAGGCAAGTTCAGGAGCAACCCTAGATGCCTCTATCACCACAGGTGGTATTGGTGGAAGTTCTAACGTTATTTCTGATATTACTGCTACTAATTCTCCTGCGATTGCTGATAATACATCCGCTATGGGGACACCTAATCAAGCAGAAATCCGAGCGGCGATTAACGTGACTAAGGACTTAGTTGTTGGTGCGATTACTGCTAACAACGCCGCTGTTCGTGCGAAGATTAACGCTCAGACCGTTCAAGGTAACGACACAGTTGGAGCAGTTAAACACAACTCCTCAAAGGCAGACGACGAGTTTGCTAACGCTATGGTTGGTGGAACTACTAAATACTACAACGTTTCACTACCATCTGCTCTCCTAAATATGGAGAAATACCTACCACTTGTTATGATGAACGCTGGTATTACGCTAGAACTGGAATTAGATGTTGCGGGAACTGCTGGTTTACAGGACGCTAACGGTGCTACAACTGAGGGTGTTGGTGATGAAGTCCCTGATTGGGAAATCCGTGACGTTCGCTACGTGGCCCACCTCATAGACCTCCAACGTGATTTCTATGACCGTATGCGTATGGTTATGGAGGGTAGTGGGGGTGTTCTTCAACTCGCAGGAACTACTTTCCGTCACTACTCCACTCATCAGGTCGCTTCTGCTGATGCTGATATTACAGTTAATATTCCTGCTAGGATTAAGAGTATTAAGTCTGTATTCTTTACTATGACACCTTCACTTGCGAAAACAGGATTTAATCAGTATTTCACAGACTCCTTATCTAACGGTATTGATGAATACCAGTTCCGAGTGGGTAGTGTAGTCTATCCACCTACGAGTGTTAAGACTAACAAGGTCGGCACCGCATACAACAACAAGGGTGAAGCGTATTCTGAACTTCGCAAAGCGTTTGGCACTCTTGGTGATTACGGACACGGTGGCGTTTTACTTAACAACAAGTCCTATCTTACTACTTCTGATGATGCTGTAAACGTCGGTTGTGATGGTTACAACGTTCCTAAGTGTAACGTATTTGGTCTAGACTTTCAGAGTTTCGGTAAGACGATGCTTGAAAACGGAATTAACACGGCGGACCGTTCGCTCAATATGACTCTTGAAATTAAGCGTTCTAACGGACCTGCTGGTGCTGCGATGGCGATTGACGCTTGGGTTATGTGTGATGCTATCTTCTACGTGAATCTTGATGGTTCCGTTTCTGTATCTATCTAAGTTATATAAATATGCGTTTTTTTACAATACTTTTTTTATTTAAATATATTATAAATACTATAATATATGAATCCTAATATGCCTGAACCCTTTGATGATGACGTGTTTTTAGCACAACAACAAGAAGATAAAGTAACAGATATCTTAGAATACTTCGGTGAATTACCACACGATATACAACTGATAATAGCACGTGAAGTTATGAAGAATAACATAGTAGTTAATTCACACATAAAATATCTATATCCTGATATAGATATAGAAAAACTATATGGTCTGAATTAATCTAAGACGCTAAGCAGTAGTAAAATTATTATTTAAATATTAAAAAATTATCACCGTCTTATTATTTACCGTCTTAAAAAAATTATCATAATTATTATTTTTACGTCTTGTTACCGTCATAATCTTAGAAAACTTAAAAAGTGTTCTATGGTTATGAT
>Ga0209337_1000936_pt1 | contig 22794 bp, 13 predicted proteins | sample LinPmetageLP53_FD_184044 | JGI IMG/M metagenome (GOLD analysis project Ga0209337, IMG submission 184044) | Marine viral communities from the Pacific Ocean - LP-53 (SPAdes) (version 2) | ecosystem: Environmental > Aquatic > Marine > Oceanic | place: Pacific Ocean | collected 2010-02-08 | reverse complement strand
TTTGATATAGATAACTGGTCAATAAACGAACCTATAATACTTCCTAAAATTGCTGTAGAGTTAGACAAGGTTGAAGGTGTTCAAACAATTAAAAATTTACGAATCTTTAATAACTGGGATGAAAATCTAGGATATAGTGGAAACATATACGATATAAAAACCGCTACAAAACACGCGGTTGTATATCCATCTATGGATCCTTCTATATTCGAAGTAAAATATCCTAACAAAGATTTAAAAGCTAGAATCGTGGGATACTAAAATGATATATAGTATATATACAAACCAAGACACAACATTATATGAAGGTAATTCTGTTTCTGCAACAGCTGATATTATAAAATATAGAAATACAGGTATAGACGAGATACTAGAAATAAGTAAGATAGTATCATCATCAAACACTGCTGGAACTTATATATCAAGAGTGCTAACTCAATTCAATATAGATTTTGCAAAATTAAATGCAGGCGCTGAATTCAATTGGGCGTCATCATCAGCATATCTAAATCTATACGCAACAGAGGTAATACAACCTTCCGCTACACCGACATTTACAATAGCCGCGATATCACAATCATGGGTAGAAGGTAAAGGTAGAGAAAACAACAAGCCAGTAACAACAGATGGTTCAAGTTGGACAAACAGATTTGGAGATGGAGGTTCGGGAAGTCCTTGGAAGACAGGTTCGTTCAATGCAGGGTCAAACGGTAATGGCGGACAAGCATTCAATGGTGGTGGAACTTGGTACGTTGATTCGTCATCTACATACAACTACCCAACAAACGAATCACAAGATTTTAGAGCAAACGTTACAGACATAGTAGCTGCATGGAGTTCATCTCACTTTCCTAATTATGGAATGATAGCAGCACTTACAGCTTCTAATGAAACCGGCCCTACTATATTTGGATCTCACAAATTCTTTTCTAGGAACACTCATACAATATATCCTCCACGATTGGAAATATGTTGGGATGATAAATACTGGGACACATCAGGCCTGACAGCATTGAATGTGCAAGATACTGGAGCAGTATTTTTCTATCTTAAAAACAACGGAGGTACTTATAAACGAGGAAGTAAAATAAGATTCAATATAAATGGTAGAGAAAAATACCCTGTTAAAACCTATGGTACTACATCAGCAGAGCTTGACATAAAACACGTTCTAGGAGATAGAGTATGTTATTCTATTATAGACTGCAAAACAAACGAAACAGTAATACCTTATGATGCAGTATATACTAACATATCATGTAATGCAACAATAGGTAATTTCTTTGACATATATTCAGATAGCTTATTCGAAGAGCGATATTATAAAATACAATTAAGATATAGACCAACAACATCATCAATAGATTATACATATTATGATATTAAAGATACATTTAAGGTGGTGAGATAATTATGGCAAGATCTAGCAGAGTACCAGGCAGACGATCAGGGATAACTGGTCGATCAAATACTGTACCAGTTGCAACAACTAGAATTCCTGGTAGAAAAATGCGTAGCAATAATACTCGTCTAGGCAAGATTCAAAAAGGATATTCAGGTAAGTGGAGAAATAAGCGAAAGCTTAAGATACAATCTACAAGACTTACTGATGAGATAGGAAACTTAAAAGTAGAAGAGATTGTAAAAGATAGACCAGTAGATCTATATACTGATATATACTCAAACATCGAACTACAGACTGATAATACATATGATATAAATAGCGAACCTATAAGCTTTGATTCTGAACTAAAGTTAAATGAATTATACAACGCAGGTACAACAATAATATCAGATGAAAACAATAAGAACAATTGGGATAAAGAAAAATTCTACATACCTTTAGGCAGACTCTGTCTTAATGGCTCATCAGCTCGTGAGATTTTGATAACAGAATTTGAAGATCTTGATGTCAAGCATTTAGAACGACCTCAAATTGCTCCAACACTTGATCAGTTCGATGTAGCAAACATATACCGTACAATGGAAGGAGGTAAACTACAGAAGTTAGGAATGACAGATCATGGACGTGCTCACGTAATGGATTTAATGGGTAGAGGAAAAGATCCTAATTCGTTCAAGTTTACAATACGAGCAAACCATCACTTCATAGTAGTAGTTGATGCTTTTAATTGGATCGACGATGAGATGGAGGAAGAGGACAGAGCAGGTATAACTTACAAGTGGTTGTGGTCCGCAGGTGATACTAATTACGAGAAAAAAGATCTTGATAAAGTTGTAGGTACAAGCAGAATGTTGTCAATAGAAAATGTACAAAGAGAACATACAGGTACATTTACTTGTGTTGTTGAAAATAAATATGGAAAGAATTTAAGCTTCCCTATTGATTTAGAAGTTGAAAGACCAGGAGAAGTAAGAGAAGTAAGAATAGAGGTAGAGTCACCTGGTGGAGAAGTATCAGAAATACTTACAAATCAATTCGAATGGATTGCTAACGACGCATCTGATGAGCATGATGAAAAGATAACTCCTACTGATAACAAGCAAGTCTATAATTTTGTAGACGAAGATTGGCATAGCATATATTATCAAGAATCAAATGACATGTGGTATAATGAAGACGACAACACTCCATACTCTAACGAATCACGAGGTCCAGCAAGAGGAGATACATGGGAAGATGCAGATGAGCCAGGAACTTTAAATAACGACATGGGATACAGAATATAATGAGATTATCTAGATACATTGATAAAGATTTACAGACTATACCTTCTAAGGTTTTATATACAAAATTTGGATCAGAACCTGAAGACGTAGTTGAATTACACATGTACAGTGTAGATAGACTCATTGCTTCGAACCACGAACTTGAATCATTTACATTAAATACTTTTAATCCATCTAAGAATTTAAACACTGAACCACATGCTGAATTGGATGTGCACAATGATGTAAGACAATTTGGATTTAGATCAGGTAGATATAACTTACAATATAATTTTTTTAGAAACATAATAAGTCATGAAGGACACATTGACGGATTATATGTAAAAGAAATTTCGTCTTCTAGAACTGAGATTAGGGTAGGTACAACATCTTTAGAAAAAGATTTTTTAAGCGATATTAGAAGTTTTTTATTCGACAGAGGTAGTAACACTCACGATTGCTTTGAAGATTTACTTTTAAACTTCGGTGATAACTACCAAGCTCTTGTGACAGGTTGGAGAAAAGATTCTGATGGTGGTATAATGTTTAAATTATATGAACCATTAGAAAGAAACATAGAAGTTAAGGACAAGCTTTGGGTAGTAAAAGAAATGGCTGCGACAGCATTCTATCGAATAAAGCTTGTACCAGCAGAAGCAGAAGGTGTCGGAAGATTTATACCAGGACCAAACTTCGAATTAAAAATAAAGAAATCTATAACACCTTCGACATTTGAAACTTGGGATTCTGTTCTAGGCTATAACAAAGACAACAGACAGAAGCTATTGAATAAATATGTTTCAGGGTCAGACTCTCAAGCCCAACTAAATGTAGATTATAGAAACTATAATCAATTTGTACATTTTAGTTCAGCAAAAGAAAGATTAGAAAACTTTAAATATAAGCTTAGACTTTTAGAAGCGTACAGCTCATCACTTGCAACAATAGATTCAATACCTGAATACAGTAAATCTGTTATAACAAAAGCAAATGAAACAGAGTGGGAATCTAAGATTGAAGACATAAAGAATGGATTTGATGGATATGAAAATTATCTATACTATGAAACTTCTTCATATGTTTCAAACTCGCTAGGTGTATACCCTGATACAACTTGGCCTAAGACAACAGATAGCTTACCTTATGGTATAGCGACAGTAGATTCAACTGAAGGAGTTGCTTGGTTCACATCTCAATCAAACGTAGCTTTAGAATATGATGTCGTAATCAACGAACACAACTTAGAAAATACAATACCGTTTCACATAAGAGAAGATGAAGACAATCAGAATTATATTACATTTGTAAATATGACCGGCCATCACTTCGATGAAGTATGGACTTATCTTTCACATTCGTCAGATATAAACAGTAGAGAAAATCCTCTTTATGATGGTATATCAAAAGATGTTATATATAATGTATTAGCATCATTTGGCTGGGAATCTTTTCAAGGCTTCCATTTTAATGATCTTTGGGAATACGCACTAGGTACAGATGCTGAAGCAAATTATTCTATGGAGAATAACAATATAAGTGCACAGCTAATAATAACAAACGAATCTAATGCTGGTTTAAACGATGGTTTTGCAAAAGTAGTTCACCATTCTGGAAAACCTCCATACACATATTCTTGGACAACAGGCCAATCAACTCAACAGATAGGTCCTGTAGCAGATGGCGCTGTCGAAGTTAAAGTTAAAGACGATGATAATAAAAGCGTAATACTAACAGGTACAATTGGAACCAATGCAGCCGTACCTATAGTCACAGGCGCTATCGTAACAGGCTTTGCAACAGGAACACCTGCATCTGTTAACGTAACAGGTAGTTCACAAATAATACTGGCCTCACCTACTTTAAAATCAGGTTCTATATCTAGAGAAGAAATGTCTAGAGAAACTTGGAAGAGAATGCTAAACAATATACCTCATCTTCTTAAGACAAAAGGAAGTGAACGAGGTATAAAGGCATTGATAGCAACCTATGGTTTACCCCCAACTCTTTTAAGAGTATTTGAATATGGAGGCCCAAGAAAAAGTAGAAAAACAGGATCATTTGTAAAGTATGATAAGTTTAGCTATTCACTGGAATTTACAGGATCATCATTTGTACAAGGTGCTTGGAAAAAAGTAACAAACCATCCTTATGACGGTACAACAAACAGAACGCCTGATGCAATAGAACTAAGATTCAATACTTGGACACCAACTTCACAATCACTTCTTTCATTAGGAAGTGAAATACACTTTGGTATATGTCCTCACCCTCAAGCTACAAATCCAGCTTCAGGTTATTACAATTTTGGAGCAGTAGTTGCAGATATAAATTCAGGTGTATCAGGTGACCCTATAATGTATACAGACTGGATGCCAATATATGATAATGATTGGTGGAACGTAGTAGCGTCTAGAGTTACTGCTTCATACAACGGTGCGTCCCAAACATTCAAGGTGTCTATTGCAAAATCACCTGATCACGGTGGTGCAAGAGTGACGCATACTTCATCAGTGTTTGTTCAAGGTCAAGACGGAGGTAATTCAAATGACTGGAACAAATCACTTACAGCAAGACTAGGTGGTAATCAAGCAGACACGAATTATGCTAGATTTTCTGGCTCAATGCAAGAATTTAGATATTGGATGTTTCCTTATGAAGATCAAACAACATTAGATGAATGGAATTCTTTAGAATCATTTCATAATCATACTCGCGACCCTCAACAGATTGAAGGTGTTGGAGCAACAGGTTCATACAACCAACTAATAGGCCGCTGGTCATTAGGTGCAGATCTTAACAGATATTCTCAATCATGGATCCCGGCAAATGCAAATCTTCCTTTTATGAGCTCATCTGCACCAAGTGCATGGAGACTACCAGATCCCTATTCTGCAGGTACTATAGATCATTTGAATTATACGCCAGTAGCTTTTGGAATGGATCTATCAATCGATTGGCCAACTGAAGAAGAAAGATATTTCACACCAATGCCAGATTTGGTAGGAACAAAAGAATTATCAGACAAAACAAGAATAGAGTCATCGACATTAACAGGTAGGCTTACTAACGAAAGAAAAGTTGAACGTAGCCAATACGATAAGTCACCACTAGATTCTAATAGACTTGGTGTATACTTCGCTCCTTCATTTGAAATAGACATAGATATTGCTAGAGAACTTGGTGGTGCAAGATTTGATAACTTCGTAGGTAATCCTTTAGATTATAGAGATGATGAGTATAAAAGATTAAGAGTTCTAAGAAATCACTATTGGTATAAGCACCAAAATCCTTATGACTTTTATGATTATATAAAAATACTCCGTCATTTAGATCACACACTGTTCAAACAAATAGAACAGATAGTACCAGCAAGATGTAATGCTCAAATAGGTTTGCTTGTAAAACCTAATATGTTAGAGCGACCTAAACTAAAACAACCTGTCGCTGAAAGATTTTACCACGATATAGCAGGAACACTAGATGCAAGTAATTATCATGTTAAAGCTAACACAACTGTACTAGGTGGTCCTATGCACCAATGGTTTAATCCTCTTTCTAATAAATGGGAATCAGGTCACGTACAAGCAGGTACTCAGGCATTGAACGCACACACACGCTTCATGACTTATGCAAGCAATTCATTTATAGATAACAAATTATATACAGAGCAATCTGAAGGTGAGCTGGTAGTTTTCTTAGATACTAGAACTCATCACGGCCACGACCTTGAAGATAATGGTGCAAGATATATATGGAGATATTTACATGCTTGGACATGGACACACCCATCAAGTGGTTCTTATGTACAAGGTCAGATGTACCAAACTCCAGCAGCATACCAACAGCAATCATCTGCAACATATGAAAACAATTTTGAATTTTTCCAAAACCAGACAATAAGCTCGTTAAGTCATTGGGAAATAGAACACCTTGTAGATAGACAGAGTACAGAGTCACATGGAACAATAAGTCCTACGACAGCATTCAAAGTTAATCAGAAATTAAAAAATAATGTACCTAGAAAAGCTGCACATAAACAAGCTTCTGGACCTAACCCTCTGCACGATAAATTCTTTGGTGAAGACTTTGGAGTTATACCAAATTACTATAGAGGTAGGATGTCAAGGAAGTATTTAAAAGAAAAGTTTTATTACTTTTCACCAAAAAACAATATGCACAATAGTGCTAGTACAGGTAACCACCCAACGTCAGCTGTTAGTATGAGTGGTTGGTCCCCAGCAGAATTGTCTAACGGCTGGTACAGATCAGGTATAAGACCTGTTAGTAGAAGTTATGAACGAGCTGAAGTATCAGACTATAGAACTCATGCACAAAACAATTTATATCATGGAGGTTGTAAGCTTGTTGGTTCTGACTTTAATATGCCTGTGTTGACCACTGTTGATGGTGGACCGGTTGTAGAATTCACAGACACTTCTCCTAATAGAATAATGATAGCAAATAGAACAGCCGATGGTGGTGACATTGTTGCAACAGGACAAACAATGACTAGAGGTGTATAAAAATAAATTAAACGTATATTTATATTAAAGAAATAAATAGTGGGAATAACACATGGGATATTTAGATAAAACAACAATAACGGTCGATGCAATTTTAACGAAAAAGGGCCGAGAGCTACTTGCAAAGGGCTCTGAACAATTTAAGATAACGCAATTCGCATTAGCAGATGACGAAGTTGATTATGGATTATGGGATGTTAATCATCAACTAGGTTCTAATTACTACGGACAGGCTATTGAAGCAATGCCATTAGTAGAAGCTGTACCAAACGAGACTTATGTAATGAAACATAAATTGGTAACTCTTCCTAAAAACATTTCGAGAATGCCTACTGTAACAGTTGGTGTTACGGACATAACACTACTTTCTGGTGGTGATAAAGCTCCAATAACACCTAACACAGCAAACTATGCAAACGGAAACAGTACATACGGCTACACTGCTGTACTTGCTGATTCAGATGTATGTTATTTAAACGTTGCAAGTGGTGGAAGAATATCTAGTGGATACAATCCAACAATTGCTGACTTTATTGGAGATACAGGTAATTCAATTACGGTAACAGGAACAAGATTTGAAGTCGTTGCAAAGGCTCAACCAATTGAAGACAAAACGACAACTCTTACATTGATAGGTAATGAAACTGGTGGATACGTTACAATAAACGTAACTGTTAAGAAAGAATCAACAGCTACAAACTTAGTTGAAGATTATTACTACGATCAACCAAGTATGTAAGAAATAGGAGAAAAAAGAAATGGCAAAAGGTAATTATAGTAAAAAATTCAACAAGAATAACGCTCTGTCAAGGAACTATTCTACGAGAGTAGGTAGGGGAAATAGACGGCCGACTTCTCCTGTTAGAAGACGAGTGATCCAACCGATATACAACAGGTTCACAAACGAAGACATTGTACAGAACGCAAAGGCAGATACTATAACAGCAGCTATGTGGTCAAACAACGATGGTGAATTGTTAGATGTATCAAATGAATTATATACCTCATCTGTTCAGATGGCTGCTTCTGGTTTATATTACGCAGAATTATATAGAGATGAACCACAGTTAACTGCATCAGCAGAACCTCAGTTCGCTATAGCATACGGTAACTCAAACGGATCTGGATCTGCACCAATATCAGAATACTCTTCTGAAGGTATGACACCAACAAAAGCAATATATCAACAGTATAGAAATTTACTGTTAGCTCCTGGCGATGATTTTTTCACAATCACAGATGCAGCATCCAATACAACATTCACAGAAACAGGCTCTGTATTTATAAACATAAACAGACAAAGGTTTAAAGAAAGAATTGACCCAGGTAACTGGGAAGTGACAATTTCTTCTTCAGCATTTACAAACAATGCAATAGCTGGAGCTGGAGCAATGTTTACTTTAACAGATGACTCAGCAGTAACAAGTCCTAAGTTAGGAGATAGTGGAGCACTATATAAAGTTATAACTGGCTCTCAAGGATCTTCAAATGCATCAGCAACTCAATTTGGTTGGATATATCCAGACATGGGAGTTATAATGCTATCAGCACGCCAATTAGGTATGCCACCTGAAGTAAACTATTGCTGGTGTCCTGGTGGAACAAATGATGTTAACAGTACTAATGTTAATCCTCAGATTGGCCATTTGGTGCAAGCTTTTACTGGCTCAGCAAACGTAGCTAAATTCGCAGCAAGGAGTGCTGAAAGAATATATTCAACTCATTACTTCATACGATTAAAAAATAACGAATATAACTATAGTAATAACCCTTCATTTACATCTGGTTCTCAAGGAGAGTTTTCACATCCATCAATGTATAGAGACCCTAAGGTTTATATAACAACGGTCGGTATGTATAACGACAGAAATGAATTATTAGCGATAGCAAAGTTAAGCAAGCCATTGTTAAAATCATTTACAAGAGAGGCGTTGATAAGAGTTAAACTAGAATTTTAATAAAGGGATAAGGTATGGCCACCACATTTAAAACATTTAGAGGTGACGAAATACAAATTACTCCCTATGATGCTCACAAGGAGTATCTTGTTTACATCGAAGACTTCACAGGCAGTTATTATGAACCGTATTACGAGCAATCAAGGATTTTCAATCATCCTTTAACGTCTTCCGCACCTTTGGAAGAGAAAGTTGTCGATTTAGACATATACGTATACGAAGCAGCTTTTGAAAAAGGAGACTTCTTCCCTGACGAGTTTGGCAAATATCAAGGACAGACAAGTCATTCTGGCCACTTAAGAACTACAAATAACTATTTCAAAAGATCTATACATGGTTCAGTTCAAGGTATGTATTATACAAACCCTGATGACCCTTGCTACACTTTAGATAACAGCGGTTATGATAAAGAGTATAGAGAATTAAATAGCACTGCTCAGGTATTATCAGTACCACAAAGAATAATGGGCGACAGCATAAATAAAGGTACTGTAAAAATACAATCAGGAAGTTTAGGAAGTAGAATAACTTTACGTGATGATGGCTTTGGAAACTTATATGATATCGACATAACAGGATCTGTAGATAGTGGATCTGTTTTGGCTGGTGGGTATGAAAGTTATGTTTCAAAGAGCTTACTGACTCTTAACTTTTCTGGATTATATAACCAATCAGGAAATAAGATAACAGCAAATAGTATAAATTCTCACAATCTATATCAGCAGAAATATGGTGGAGATAAATTCAATATAAGAAATGATGTAAGATTTTTTGATAGATCAAGATGGACAAACAGAATTGAAATGTACAATGCTACTGCTAAGCTCGATCCCATATCATCTGTAGGATCTAGCGAAGGAGCATATATAGAACTAGACGGTATTGAACAAACAACAGTGGTTGATAGATCAAATGAATTAAAAAACAGTTTCATACAAATTTCTGCAACTCAAAATTTAGATTTAAGAAGAAACGAAGATTATACAGTAGCAATGAGAATATCATGCTCTGCAGTCCAGCCAACATATGATGATGGTTTACATAATTATAACCATTTGTTTATTATGCACAAGCAAGATTATAAATCTGCTGGCGCTGGAGGATATCCATTTTCATTGCGACAAGTATCAAATCACTCACCCGGTGGAGATTTTGGAACACCAGGCCATTTACAAGCTCAAATAAAAGCAGGATCTGGTTTTGTAAAACTCAACAGCACAGGATCTGTTACAGGCTCAGGTAACAAGTGGTGGGATGTAGCATTGGTAAAAGATGGCGACACTTTTTCTATGTATATTGATGGCCATTTAGAAGATTCAGGAACAATACCTTCAGGTAATATACATAACAAAGCTCCTATAACTATTGGCTGTACTAGACAATGGGGAGGTCAATATCAAGTATCTAGCACAACAGGCACAGGTAACACATTCCAGAAAGCAACAATGGAAAATCGAGCTAATTGGCAAGGTGGCATAAGTAATTTCAATATATACAATACTGCATTTACACCAGCTGAAGTATCTTACTATGTTGCAACAAAAGGTAGGATGACTAATTTCGTTGGCAACGTATTTTATAATCATGGAATCGTTACAATAACTAGTGAAGACTTTAGATATAGACAAGGTATAACGGCACCGTCAACTCATGATCCAACTCCAATGTTAGGCCAATGCACTTTTTCAATGGAGAACTCACACCAGATACTTGAACATGAATACTCAGTACACTTGAAAGAAAGAGAGTATATGTACACTATGAATCCAACAATTGTTGATGACTCAAAACTAGGTACATTAAAGCACTACGTAACACAATCGTCATGGTCTCCATATATAACAACAATAGGTTTATATGATGAACATGCAAGACTACTAGCTATAGGTAAGCTATCACGGGCAATTAAAAAATCCGAAGATTATGATACTACCTTTATAGTTAGATTTGATACATAAAAGGAGAGACTTATGAGTCACTGGTTATATAAAGACACAAGTGTCGATGAAGCACCTGAAGGTTATTTTGGATTCGTTTATTTAATTACAAATTTAAAATCAGACAAAAAATACATCGGTAGAAAATACTTTGGTACTACACGCAGAGTAAAAGTAAAAGGCAAAAAGCGACGCAAGGTTATAAGAAAAGATTCAAATTGGAGAGATTATACAGGATCTTCAAAACAACTCAACGCAGATATTATAAAGTTAGGTAAGCAAAATTTTAGTTTTGAAATACTGATAATGGGAGAGACTAAAGGTCAAGTAAATTACTTGGAAGAAAACATACATCATAGATATCACGTATCGATAAAAAAAGAATACTACAATGATTGTATAGGCCCTAGAAGATTTGCAAAAGTAAAGTTCACATCAAAAACTGAAAAGCAAATAAACGAGTTAAAATTATAATATATCGGAATAATTTGTTATATTAGATCTATGAAGAACAGACAACTTATAAACTTATTAGAAGGTATACTAGGTAGGTCAAAGACTAGTGGTAATGAATCTACGTTTTCGTGTCCTTATTGCGACCATCACAAAATGAAGCTTGTTATAAACACTCAAACTGAAAAATGGCACTGTTGGGTGTGCGGAGTCAAAGGTATAGGTTTGGAACGCGTATTTAAGAAAATGAAAGCGTATGACAAAATACCTATTCTTAAACGTCTTTCAAAAATAAAAACTTTTACTAAAAAAGATGAGAAAGAACATGTTTCACTTCCACTAGAATTTACACCTATGATAAACGGATCAATCAATAGTCCTGAATTTAGAAATGCTGCTAAGTACTTAAAGTCTCGAGGCTTAAGTAAGATAGATGTACTTAGGCATAATATAGGTTATTGTGAAGCTGGACCATATTCAGGAATGATTATAATTCCTAGCTATGATAAAGATGGCGTACTTAATTATTTTGTAGGCAGATCATATTATGAATCAGACTTTAAACACAAAAATCCAAAAGTATCAAAGGATATAATAGGCTTTGAGCTTTTAATAAATTGGAAAGAAAGCGTTAACATATGTGAAGGTGTATTTGATGCAATGACAATAGGTGAGAATACCATTCCTATATTTGGAAAGTTTTTACCTAAAGCGTTAAAGCAGAAATTAAAAGACGAATCAGTTAGCAGAGTTAACATTGTACTTGACAACGATGCTAGAAAGGAAGCATTAGAACTTTCAGAGTCATTGTTGTCAGAAGGAATAGACGTAAGAATGATAGACATACCAATCGATACAGACCCTAACGAAATGGGGAAAGATAAAATAAACAAGTTAATAAGTAGTACAGAAATTCTTGATTTGAGAAAAATAGTGGAGATGAAATTTGGACTTTAACAAAATAGATGTAGGATTTGAAAAATTAGAAAAAGTATTACACGTTGCTGATATACATATAAGAAATTATCAAAGACACAAAGAATACAGGAAAGTATTTAGGCAGCTCTATAAAGAAGTAGACGCTTTACCTAAAAACTCTATAGTGTATGTAGGTGGTGATGTTGTACATAGCAAGACTGATATATCACCTGAGCTTATAGATTTAACAACAGAATTCTTTAAGAATTTAGCAGATAGAAGACACACAATAGTTATTACAGGTAATCATGATGCAAACTTAAATAACTCATCTAGACTTGATTCGTTAACACCGATGATAGAATCTTTAAACCACCCACAGCTACATTACTTAAAGGACTCAGCTGTGCACGAAATAGCAGGTACACACTTTACCGTATTCAGTATATTTGATGACCCAACAACATTTATAAAATCAAGTTCTTTTAAAGCAAAGACAAAGGTTGCTCTTTTTCACGGAGCTCTTGATATGTCATATACAGATGCAGGATATAAAGTAGAAAGCGACAACTTGAAAATATCAATGTTTAAGGGATATGATATGGTGATGCTAGGTGATATACACAAGCGTCAGTTTTATGATAAAAATAAAACAATACTACAAGTAGGATCTTTGATACAACAAAACTTTGGAGAGGCTTTCGACAACCACGGCTGTGCAATATGGGATGTTGAAACAAGAGTAGCTTCATTTAAAAACTTTGAAAATGTGCATGGTTTTTATACAGTAGCAGTAGATTCAGGAACACTCCCCAACATTGATGATATACCTAAATATCCTAGAGTAAGAATAAAGACTTCTAATACAACTCAAGCTCAATTAAAAGATGTTATAAAAGAAATTAAAAGTAAATGCACGACTAAAGATATTGTTATCATAAAAAGCGATAAGCTTGATGCTCAAAATAAAACACCTCGATCTGTAACTAGAGATATAAGAAATGTTCAATATCAAAACGAATTACTAGAAGAATATATTGGAACAAACCATCCAGCTGATGACGAAACTATAAGGCGTATTAAAAATATAAACACTGAGCTAAATAAGAATTTAAAAAATATAGAAATATCACGTGGAGTTAATTGGCTCCCTAAGAAATTTGAATTTTCAAATATGTTTAGCTATGGTGAAAACAACTCTATAGACTTTACAAAACTTAGAGATGTTGTAGGTATTTTTGCACCTAACCACTCAGGCAAGTCTGCAATACTAGATGCTCTTATGTTTAACATATTCCATAAATGCTCAAGAACAAAATCAGCATCAGATGTGCTTAACAATAAAAAGAAATCTTTCTACTCTAAATTAAATTTTGAAATAGATGGAGTTGATTATTTCATCGAGCGGAAAGGTAAGAAAGAAAAATCAGGTCACGTAAGAGTTGACGTTCAATTTTGGATGATAGGTGAAGATGACAATATAATATATTTAAACGGTGAGCAAAGAACTCAGACAGATAAAAACATAAGAGGTTATCTAGGTTTTTACAATGACTTTGTACTAACATCAATGTCAGTTCAAAACAATAACACAGGATTTATAGATCAGTCACAAGTTGAGAAGAAAGATTTACTATCGCAGTTTTTAGACATAACTGTATTTGAAGAGTTATATCATTTAGCAAACGAAGAAATAAAAGAGGTTCAGATACTATTAAAGAACTTTGGAAAGACAGATTATGCGGAACAACTTATCGAAGAAGAAGAGAAGCTTGGCAACTTCAAAGAAGTATACAAGGATTTTGAAAATGATAAAAACGAAATACAAAAAAAGTATGGAAACAAAGAAGACAGTATAAAGCATAAGACTAAAGAGCTAAAGAATATAAAAGTAGAAAATGATATCGACAAGCTAGAAGGTGTAAAATCTAGAATAGAAAAAGATATTGAAGTGCACAATTACAAATTAGACAAGTATCGAAATTATACAAAAGACAATAAAAAGAAGTATGTTGATATAAACAGTAAGCTTTCAAAAATAGATATAAATTCCTTGAATAACAGACTTGAATTACTTAATGTTGAGAAGCAAAACAATATAGGTCTCGAGCAGTCTATAGAAATCAAGAAAGTTAGCGTTAGAAACAAGCTTGATTTAATATCTAAGTTGGACACACACGAATATGACCCTAATTGTAATTACTGCTGCAACAATGAATTTGTTAAAGCTGCAGACAAAGCTAAGATAGAATTGATAGAAGAAAAGGTAATTGTTAAGAAGTTATTAAACGACAAAACAATATCAGATGATGTACTAAAAGGCTATCTAGATGTAAATAACCTAATAGATATACATAATAAGCTACAATCAGAAAAGTTGACAATTTCCCAATATGAATCGGAAATAAGAATCAAATCACTTGAAAGAAAGTCCAACCTACGCGCAAAGAAAACTGAACTAAAGGGTGTTATACGTGATATCGAGAAGTACCATAGCAATGTTGAATTTATAAAGAACAATGAGCGCATTAACAAAGCTATAGATACATTAGAAATAGAGAAGTCATCAATAAAGGTAGAATTGGATGTTGTTCAGTCTAACCTTCAGAAGGCATATAGCAACGTAACAATAACTGATCAGAATATATCTCATATAAAAAACACTATAACCGAAGCTCATGAACTAGAATTAAAACTTAAATCATACGAGTATTATTTAGATGCTATTAAGAGAGACGGTATACCTTATGAGATTATAGCTCAAACGCTGCCTTATTTGGAAGAGGAAATAAACAACACTCTTTCTCAGATAGTAGAGTTTGAAATCGAATTCGATGTTGATGGTAAAAACATATTAAGTTATATAAAATATAGCGATGACAATAAATGGCCATTAGAGCTTACTTCTGGTATGGAAAAATTTATATCATCTCTAGCAATAAGAGTTGCACTAATTAAGATATCTAATTTGCCAAGACCTAATTTCTTGTCAGTCGATGAAGGATTTGGAAATCTTGACTCAGATAATCTAAACTCGCTTTCTATGCTGTTTGATTATCTGAAAGTAGAATTTGATTTTGTAATGATAATATCTCATATAGATATAATGAAAGACATGGTTGATGGACTTGTAGAAATTAACGTCAACAAAGGTTTAAGCAACGTTATTGTTCAGTAGCTGATATTTATATATAATAGGAGAATAGCATGCCAAGAGCGAGTAGTAGAAATAGAAGAAACGTAGTCGAAAGACTTCAGATTGAGACTTTACAAGGTCAGTACTTTTTTCAAGATTTATATAATAGAGAAGTATACTTTGATGATTTTGACGATAAGTCAGGTGACTATTTTAGATTAGATTACGATCCGTCTTTTAACTTACACGCAGGTAAAAATCTAATTGCAATAAGAGGTAATTCAGATACGATGCAGGTAGGGACAGAGCTTTTAATAGAAGCAGTCGATGCAGCAGGAGATCTTGTAAAGACTCAGATTTATGATTTAAACAACGATGCTCATGAACGAGTTATATCTTTAGACATAACACCTCAAACTCCTGCGGGAGATATGATACTTACAATTATAGGTACTGCACGAGTAGCACCTGATGGGACAAGAATTCCTAATGATTGGAGAAACAGATCCAACATGAAATGGACTAGAGTTTTTACAGCAAAACCTCATCAGCCTAATAAATCTCAAATTATATACAATGATTCAAACAGACCACAAATATCTATAGAAGAAGTATCACACCCATTTTATAACTTAGGTTTTAATCAAGAGCTATCATCATCAATAGGTTGGACAGGAAATGAAACATCAAGCTATGTACTTTCATCATCAGTAAATACTAATACTAAAATGTCATATCGAAAGAGTGGAGACAAATTTTTCGTAACAGCACACGATGGAAACTCAGGTAATATATTAGACTTTGGAGGATTTACACCTGATATGCAAGGTGGTATCTTAATGATAAAATATCCTGAAAATCCTAGACCTAGTAGCATAAATGGTTATTCAGCAAACCCTGTATTTGCAGAAACAGAGCAAGGTGATGGTTTGTTTGATGAAGAAGCAAATGATGGTAGTGGTTCATTCATACCAGGTGGTTTTATGACTTCTATATTAGAGATAATGTCTCCGTTTGAAGCTCGTACTTCTTCTCCACATACAACGTGGCAAGGACTTACTACGGCTCAATATCAAGAGTTTGAACACTTTGAGTTCGATGCATCAAACTACGAGTTGATGTTTGCTGAAATGCCATTAACTTATACATCAGCCCCAACAGGATCTCAAGGTGAAGATCTTAGAACATCTTATGCGAAAGTTAGGTTCGACAATCTAGAACCTTTAACAGGTGATGTAACTCGAATAAAATGTTATATGAAAAACCACCAAGCTCCATTCGATTGGGTTATGGCTTCAGATAATGCACTCGAGGCACAGGAGCTTTTATATAGAAGAGATCACCAAAAGCACAGAATGCCTATTGGGGATTTTTCTACTTGGGGCGTTGGTACAGATATATCTACACTGGAAAAGTATTGGGAAACAGAAGGTGTAGGAACTCAAGCTCCATCAATGTCTATATATACTCAAGGAGGTGCTGGTGAAAATCCACCAGTAAATGATAACTTAATGATAGGTGACAACAACCAAGCTTTAGATCTTGACGGTACTGCATTTTGGTGGCTGAAGGCTAAAGAGTCAGCATCATTCTATCAAGATCAGTGGTATGAATTATCACTAAAAGCTGTTTCTGTAAAAACACTAGTTCCCACATGGACTCAGCTTACTCAAGATCCTATAGTAGAACCTAGCATGAAGCTATATATTACAGGATCTGCATTTACAGATGGTACTGACGACTATGGTAAATATATAGGTAAGATAGAAGATGTATCAGTTAGAAAGAAACATGTCGAATTCGATTTACATGATGACTTCAAAGAAGTAGGTTACAAATTTATATTTAAAGCAGACGGTACTGAAACAGGTATGCCAAGATTTAAAATAGATTCAGGTATATGGCACGTCTGGGATATATCAATAAAACCTTGGGACAGAAAAGGATATACTCCAGGAACATTCGATGTTATATTCCCTACAGTAAAATGTAATGTAGGTGTATATGATTCACTTGACTTTAAGTTCGAGTTCTACAATGATTATGGAGAAATATCAAACTACACCGCTGTCGTTGAAAAAGTTCCTTGGCAAAACGAATTTACTCAAGTATTTACACACATACACACAAATCTTTTGCAAGTAACACAGACAGCTTCATTTACAGGTACTGTCGAACTTAATGGTACAGTTGCTCTTTTTACAGCAAGTGATGGACCAGCATCAGTTGGATCTTCAGGATCTATATTTGCAAATGATAGAATTATATTTACAGGCTCAGGCGGAGTATCTACTTCGTATGCAGAACATCCTTCTGATTCGACAATAAAAATAATTACAATATCAGCTAGTGATGGTGGTGGCGGAACTGGTAATATGACATCATTTACAGTCCAAGACACCACAGGTACTCAATCTTTTGATGTTGTTAATAATGACCATATTACTTTTAGTTATGCCGAAATACTTGCATCAGCAACTGCACAGACAGTAGTAGTAAATCCAGGAACTCAAACTATTCAAACAAGACTGTACAACAAAGAAGCCATACAAGACATAGTAGGTGAAATGGTGACTGGAAATACAGAAACAAATATAGTCGTAACATATCAAGATGGTGATGGAACACTGGACTTTGCAGCCGCAGCAGGCGACCCAGCAGATCCATCATCAGGCTGTACTACAGTTTGGAATCACGATCCAAGTCATGAATACGGTGGCTCCGGAGAAGGCACTTCTACTGCAGTTGCTATACCAGGATATGAATTCTGTAACGCGTTGTGGAATCCAACATACGATATTGTTAATGCAGGTTTGAATATGAATTGCCCAACAACAATAGGTAACGGACCACGAAATTATTTTTACCCTTCATACTCAGCAGAGTACTATCATCAATACGCAGAGAAAACTTGGTTACAGGTTAACAACTGGGCACACATTTATAATGCAGAATCAGCGGATGTGAAATACGCTGCCATATTCAACACAACTGCAAATCCAATTCCAGCTAATCAAGGCGATGTTCCCTGTTATGATCTTGGAGATCAAGCAGGTCACGGTGTTAAAATAATGACATCAACAGTGCCTATAGGTGTTATGGTTCCAACTAAAGGCAAATTCAAAACTGCATTAACATCTACTTGTGCAGCTGGAATGTCAGTACTACCTGGCCCTATGGTTGGATCTTCATACATGGATCCAAAAACTGCTACTTTCTATTCAAAAACTGTTGGAAAATCAGGTTTAGCAAACGCTTACTATCTTACATTCTATCACTGGGAACAGAGCGATAACTATCCTTCAGGTAGACAAAACTTTTCAGGTGGTATTAGAAAACACTGTAATTCATATCAGAATACAGTAGTCTTTGAATACTCTTCAGATGCAAGGCTAAAAACTAATATAAAAGATACCAAGTGGGGAATCAGTGATTTGATGAAAATTAAAGTTAGAGACTTTAATTATAAAAATGCACAAATAATTGATGAAGGTATTCAGGAGACTGGTTTTATAGCACAAGAGCTACAGGAAGTTTATCCCGAAGCAGCTTTTGGAAATGAATATGGAAATGTAGACGAAGATCCTATGACTGTTGCACCTGACAAGCTAATACCTATGATGATAAAATCTATTCAAGATCAACAGGAAGTTATAAAACAGTTAAGTGAAAGAATAAAAAAGTTGGAGAATAACAATGTCGAATCATAATACATATACACCCGTAGTATCAGGCTCATCGATACTATTCCTATCATCGAGCTTCCAAGAAATACAGACAGCGTGGTCATCAAGTAACCCTGATTTAATAGCAAGCGGTAGTGCATCTGGAGTCATTTCAGGAAATGGAAGCCTGCACTTAACTTATCTATCAAGCTCGGTAGCGTCACACTCATTTTATGGCACAAGCTCGGCAGTTGCAGGAACGCAAATATATTATACAGAATCAGGCACCAACTCTCATGGAATTCCTATTGGCTCTAATTCTATATTTTCATCTTCCGCGGAGGAGACTTCCAATGTCACAGCATCATGGGATCCTTATTCAGGTTCAGTTGCGATGGCAATAGATCTTGATGATGATGGGAATTTAAAGATATTTTCTACACAGTCAGCAGGAGCAGTATCAAATAAAGTTGCATTCTATGTTTCATCAAGTGGAAAGGTTGGTATAGGTACTGAAACCCCTACCGAAGATTTTGAAGTTGCAACGTCAGCAAAGATAAAAGATCCAACATTTACAGGTACTGTTTCAGGTGTTACAAAAGCACATGTTGGTTTAGGAAGTGTTGACAATGACTCTACTTCAACTATTAGATCTGGAACAACAAAAGCAAATGTTGGTTTGGGGAACGTTGATAACACAAGCGACAACACAATTAGATCAGGTAATTTTACAGGTACTATAAATGGAGTTGCCGTAGATGAAATAACAACTGTACACACAAGAGCTAGTCAATCAACTACAACATTCTTTCAAGATGCAATTCCAACTTCATTGGCAACAAACGATCAGTGGATCGACACAAATGATAGCATGAAGCTATATGTTGCAGGAGAGCCTGGTGTAAACTCTATTGGATCTGGAGGTTGGAGATTGGCCTCGCCTAATAAAACGACTGTAGGTCTAGGGAATGTCGATAACGATTCTACTTCAACTATTAGATCTGGAACAACAGCAGCTAACGTTGGCTTAGGAAATGTAACAAATGAAAGCAAAGCTACAATGTTTACTGACGCAACATTTACAGGTGGTTTAACAGCTCCTAACATAACAGGATCTCTTGCAGGTAATGTAAAAGGTAACGTAGACGGCAATTCAGCAACAACAACTAAGTTAGCAGCAGCTAAAAATATAGGAGGTGTTGCATTTGATGGATCGGGAAATATAGACTTACCAGGTGTTAATGCTAGAGGTGATCAAGATACAACAGGAACAGCGGCTGTAGGTACATCAACAACAGTAATAGCAGACAATGAAAATGCTGATCACTACTTGACATATGTAGACTCAGCAACAGGTACTCAACAGCTAAGAACAGACACAGATCTTAAGTATAATCCTGCAAAGAATAATTTACTAGTCGAATCTTTAAACGGCATTTCAATAAAATACGAAGCTGGCAAAAGAGGCGGAGGGACAATAACATTTTCAGTTGGTACTGAGAAAGTGGTATTAACTCTAGCTTAATAAACAAATGAGAAATTGATATTTATATATGGCTAAAACTGAAACTGATATACAATGGGAGCAAGCTTCATTCGATTGGACTGAAGAATCTAGCACATACATAAACCTTGTATGGGGTGAGGTCTTTGATATAATGATCCACGGCAGAAGTTGGAGCAATTGGAAGAAGAAAGATAAAAATAAGAAGAAGCAAAAACAAGTAATCAGACTTTTGATGTGGAAGAAAGGAATCAAGATTTACGACGAAAATAAAGAAGTTGAAAAGATTGATTTATATTTAGATGACATTAAAATTATAGCTGAGGAGATAAAAACAAATGTACAAATTATACACGGATAAAATAGAAAATTTTGAAGCAAAGATAAAACTTCAAGGAGCGTCATTAAAAAAGTCTAAAGCTAGATTGGTAGTTGAAGCAGATGGCTTTGACGTAATGTTCAAAGGCACAATTTCTGATACTGGAAAAGTTAATATACCAGTTAAGCGACTTAGAGGTTTAATTGAAGAAAATACTAAAGGATCTATAAGACTAGAAGTTATAGCTGAAGATACTTTTTTCATTCCTTGGGAATCTAAGTTCGAAGTACAAGCAAGTAAAACAGTTACAGTTGAAGTAAAAACGCAAAATAAAAAAATGATAAAAAATCGTAAAGGTTCTGCACATATTATATCACAGGCTACACTTACGGAAAAGCAACATATTCTTAATTTAGTTAAAATGCTAATAAAAGAAGATATCAATATAGAAAACTTGCACATAAAAAAGAACAAGCTAAACAATATAGTAGCTACATACGTACAAAAAAATCCTATAACAGAAAATCTCAAAAGACCAGTTATAGAGAAAGTTATAAAAGTATTAAACAAAACTAAAAAATAGGAGATAGGTAATGGCTTTACCAAATCTATCAGGTTCTAATATAAACGATACTTATCAAAGAGTATTACACACAGATGGTACATCGATATTCGATGGAACAGGAAGTGTTATATTTTCTGCATCAAATTTAACATCGATACAAACGATGAATAATAACACAATCACTGAAAATGATTGGGGATATGTTGAGACAATGGATCAGCATGTCAACACTACAGCGTCAATAAGCGCAGCAGACTTTAAAGCGACAGGAAAAGTGACCGCAAAGAATGTCATTGCAGATACTATAAGTTGCAGTGCACAATTAGGTGAAAATATATTTGGCACTGATGTAACAGTATATGGCAGGATAAAAACGATAGGATCTGAAGTATCAATAAACACAGGTAGTATTTACGCAACGAATACTATAGAAGCTTCAGATATTCTGACAACGAACTTGATAGCAACAGGAAAAGTAAGAATCAAAGGTTCTGATATTGCATTGGAATCTGGTAGTATATCAGCATCTGGTGATATATTTTGCACTCAATCAATTATAGCAGGAGGTAATGTGTCTGCAGGAGCTGGAGGTACAGGTTCTTTTGATCATATCATTACAACAACAGGATCTATAGAATTTAGAGATGGTGGTACAACTATTGGTTTCATGCGAATGTCAAATGATGGTAACGGCTTAAGACATCTTAATTCTAATAGAGTATTACAAAACAGAGTGGCAGATAAAATTGCTGGAAACAGAAGAATAGGAGGTGTAACGTTTGACGGACTAAGCAGTATAAGCTTGCCAGGTGTTAGCGAAGCAGGAACACAAGATACTTCAGGGACAGCTGCTACAGCTTCCAAAGTACCATATACAGGTTTGACTGGAGCAGTGCCTACTTGGAATCAAGCAACTACCGGCAATGCTGGATCAGTAACAAATGGAGTTTATGATACTGGCAATCAAACAATAGCCGGAACAAAAACATTTAGCTCTGCAATAAACGGTGATCTAAAAGGAAATGCACTATCAGCAACTACAACAAAAACATATAAAAACAGCAATCGATATCTACTCACACCTGGCGACTTCACCAATCACAGACAACCACAAAACTTTGGAATTGCTGGAACTTTTCTTTATTT
>Ga0209337_1000935_pt1 | contig 22806 bp, 25 predicted proteins | sample LinPmetageLP53_FD_184044 | JGI IMG/M metagenome (GOLD analysis project Ga0209337, IMG submission 184044) | Marine viral communities from the Pacific Ocean - LP-53 (SPAdes) (version 2) | ecosystem: Environmental > Aquatic > Marine > Oceanic | place: Pacific Ocean | collected 2010-02-08 | reverse complement strand
AATAACATACATTGTACATTAGGAAATATTCATGTAAAATCTGGAAACATATTGTTGTAGTAAAATAAAAGTATTTGATATTTATATATGATGATAAAACTATTTGATATATTAACAGAAGGTGTTTATGACCCGGGTATTTTTAAAGCGGTATTTACTGCAGGTGGACCAGGAAGCGGTAAGTCTTTCGCTGCTTCAACACTATTTGGAATGCCAGAAAGAATGCCATTTGTATCGGCGCAAGGACTGAAAGGAGTCAATTCAGATTCTGCTTTTGAAAACTATTTAGAAAGAGCTAAGCTTCCAAAAGATTTAACTAAGTTGGATAAAAGCCAACATGGCCAAGCAATGGATTTAAGAGCTAAAGCTAAAAGGGTAACTGTTTCAAGAATGAATAGCTTTATAAATAGTAAGTTAGGATTGTTAATAGATGGTACAGGGAAGAACTATCCAAAAATTGCTAAAATGAAACAACGGCTAGAAGTTGAAGGTTATGATTGTTTCATGGTATTTGTAAATACAGATTTAAAAGTTGCTTTAGAAAGAAATAAAAAAAGAGAAAGAGTTGTACCAGAAGATATTGTTAAACAATCTTGGCAGGAAGTAAATAATAATCTAGGTAAATTTCAAAGTCTATTTGGTAGTAGCAATATCCTTATTGTAGACAACTCAGAATATAAAGATTTTGGATCAATAGTTAAAAGCTCTGCTACAAAATTTGTAAAAAAGCCTGTCCAAAACCATATTGCAAAAAAATGGATAAAAAAAGAATTGGAGTTAAGAAAATCATGAGTTTGGGAAATTGGTTAGCTAATAAAATCTTAATACCTGAAGCTGATTTAATTGATGAGTTTTTAATTACTCATGATTTAGCTAGAATTATTAATGAAGGTAATTCTGTTACTACAGCAGTTGGAATGGAAGTTGATGATGGCCCAAAAATGTATCATAAGAGTTATGAACAATACAAGCTAAGAACTCGTAAACAAACTGAAGCTATGGGTATGGAAGTTTTAGATTATATTCTAGGAAGAACAGACCCTGACCAATCCTATACAAATTTAAACATACCTTCTTTCTTTCCTGCAGGAGTACCAGGAAAAAATACACCTACTAATAAAGATTATCAAAGCGATAGAGCATATCAACTGTGGATGAAAAGAGTTAAATCTATAGCAACTTCTGTTGGTTATGAATATTTAAATTTTTTAGATAAAAAAGAAATACCTTCAAAATCACCAAAAGGTAATAAAATATTACACCCTTTAAAAGAAGGTGTAGAAGATAAGTACATATTCAAAGCTATATTTCTTTCTGGTGGTCCTGGCTCTGGAAAATCTTCTGTAATAAATTCTATTTTTGGTGTTCCCAAAACTAGCAAAATAAAATCTAGTTTAACTGGCACTGGTTTAAAAATAGTCAATTCAGATTCTGCTTATGAAATGTTAAAAAAAAGACATAAAATACCAGCAGCACAAGAAGATTTAGATGATGAACAAAGAAGTTTAGATGGTAAGCTAATGGCTAAATCGGTTAAATTGGCTAAAAAACAATATGAAACATATTTAAAAGGTAAACTTGGTATTATTATAGATGGTACAGGAGCTTCTTCGAATAGTTTAATAAAAAAGAAAAAACAACTAGAATCGTTAGGTTACGATACTTATATGATTTTTGTTAATACAACTCTAAAGACTGCTTTAAAAAGAAATAAAGAAAGAAAAGATAGAAGTCTTTTAGATAAAATTGTAGAAAGAGTTTGGACTAAAGTTCAAGAATCCCAATCTGCATATAAATCTGCATTTGGTAGAAATTACCAAGAAGTTAATACAGAGAATACTAAAGAAGGAGATTTTCCTCCTGGGGTAACAAGTGCTGCGAATTCATTTATAAGTAAACCAATAAAAAATAGGGAAGCTCTTAAGTGGATATCAAAAGCTAAAAATTTAAAAGTTATGTAAATATGAAAAAATCAATATCAAAATCCAAAGTCCAGAGAATGAGAAATATTGTTACTGGAAATCACAATAATAAATCTAAAATTCAAACTGGTTATTTAAAAACTAAGAAGAAGCACAATGAAGGTGATGTATGGGAAGAAGGTGGAAAAACTTGGACAGTTAAAGATGGAATAAGACAGAATGTAACTAAGTTAGATTCTGTAAGAGCAGCAACTAGAATGCCATACGCTTGTCCTAAATGTGACGAAGCTATGAATCATAGATTACATGATGAAGTATGGCCTCACTTTAAAATGTGCTATAAGTGTGTGAATGAAGTACATAAAAAAATCAGAAGCGAACAAGGTTGGTCAGAAGCAGGCTGGCAAGATTATGTTAAAGAAATAAAAAAAGCTAATTTTCAAGATTGGTTAAAAGATGTTAAAGCCCAATTCGAAAATTGGTTAGATTCTAGAGAAGATAAAACTTTTATAACAGAATTTGGAGATATTGAAGAATGGGGTCCAGGTGAAAGTAGAGATTCTTTAGAAAAAGAATTCGAAACACAATTAGAAAAACTTGATGAAAAATCAAAAAAAGTTTTAGGAGATTAAATTATGAGTATAATAAGTAAAATTCTAAGTGGAGGTGCAAGTAATCTAATAGAATCAGTTGGAGGAGTACTAGACAATCTAGTAACAACTGATGCAGAAAAGTTAGATGCAAAAAGAAAATTAAAAGAATTAATTCTAAGTCATGAAGCAGAAATGCAACGTAATGTTTCTGATAGATGGAAATCTGATATGAATTCAGACTCTTGGCTATCAAAAAACGTTAGGCCTATGGTTTTAATATTTTTAGTATTCTGTACAGTCCTTATGATATTTATCGATGCAGGTACAATTGCATTTACAGTAGAAGAAAAATGGACAGATTTACTTCAACTAGTCCTTATTACAGTTATTGGTGCTTATTTTGGCGGACGTTCGTTAGAAAAGCGAAAAAAGTAACAGCTTTTCCAACCTAATATATATTTATATATAGATATGAGTAACGACATTAGAAAAATAATAGCTAGTGAATATAAGAAGTGTGCACAAGACCCTGTACATTTTATGAAGAAGTATTGTAATATACAACACCCAACCAAAGGTAAAATTCTTTTTAATTTATATCCATTCCAAGAAAAAACTTTAAAAGAATTTAAAGGTAATGATTATAATATAATCTTAAAATCTAGACAGTTAGGTATTTCAACTTTAACTGCTGGATATTCATTATGGTGTATGCTATTTAATGATGATTTTAACTCTCTTGTTATTGCTACAAAACAAGATGTTGCAAAAAACCTAGTTACAAAAGTAAGAATAATGCATCAGTATCTTCCAAGTTGGCTTAGAGGCGAAGCAATAGAAGATAATAAATTAAGTTTAAGATTTGGGAATGGCTCACAGATTAAAGCAATATCTTCAGGTGGTGATGCTGGTAGGTCGGAAGCCTTATCTCTTCTAGTAATAGATGAAGCAGCTTTCGTAGATCGAATAGATGATATTTGGGCATCGTCTCAGCAAACTCTTGCAACTGGTGGTAAAGCAATTATTTTATCAACACCTAATGGTGTAGGGAACTTCTTTCATAAGACCTGGTCAAAAGCTGAATCTGGAGAAAACACTTTTAATACTATAAGATTACACTGGAGTTTACATCCAGAAAGAAATCAACCTTGGCGAGATAAACAAGATGAGTTGTTAGGAGCTAAAATGGCAGCACAAGAGTGCGATTGTGATTTTATAGCTTCTGGTCGTTCTGTAATAGAACCAAAATTGTTAGAGTGGTATAGAGAAAACCAAATAGAAGAACCTATAGAGCAAAGAGGCTTTGATACAAGCTTGTGGATATGGGAATACCCAGACTTTTCAAAAGATTATATAGTAGTTGCCGACGTTGCAAGGGGTGATGGTGAAGACTATTCAACTTTTCATATTTTTGATGTAGCTGAATGTAAGCAAGTTGCAGAATACAAAGGTCAACCAGGAACTAAAGAGTTTGGAAATATGTTAGTAAACATATCAACAGAATATAACGAAGCTTTATTAGTAATAGATAATGCAAATATAGGCTGGGCAGCAATACAACCAGCAATAGATAGATCCTATAGGAATTTATACTATACATTTAAGCACGAAGGTGTAACAGATTCTGCAACACACTTAAGTAAAGGTTATGATTTAAAAGATAAGTCTCAAATGACTCCAGGTTTTACAATATCTTCTCGTACAAGACCACTTTTAATTTCGAAACTTGATATTTATTTTAGAGAGAAAGCCTGTACAGTAAAGTCAAATAGACTAATCGAAGAGCTATATGTTTTTGTTTGGAATGGGCAAAAACCTGAAGCACAAAGAGGTTATAATGACGATTTAGTAATGGCTTTTGGTATGGGATTATTTGTTAGAGACCATGCACTTAAATTAAGAAATGAAGGTCTAGCAATGAACAAAAGAGCAATCGGATTAATGGGTAAATCTGGTGACAATTTTAGTAATGGTTATAATAAAAACTTAGGGAATCAACCCAACCCCTGGAAACAAAAAATAGGTAATCGAGACGAAGACTTAACTTGGCTACTATAAAGGAAAAATAAAATGGCAGATAAATCATTTTTTGGAAGACTACAGAATTTATTTTCATCAGCAACAATAATTAGAAAAGCTGGAGAGAATAAGTTAAAAGTTATTGATATAAACAAATTACAACAATCCCCAAATTTAGCTACAAATAGATTGGTAGATAGGTTTAATCGCTTATACTCTAGTGAAAAATCTTTTGGATACAATCAGCAAGCTAATTATCATACAGCTAGATTACAATTGTTTACAGATTACGAAGCAATGGATCAAGATTCTATAATATCTTCAGCTCTAGATATATATGCTGAAGAATCTACTTTAAAGAATGAATATGGTGATTGTATAGAAATAAAATCGTCAAGTGACGAAGTAGAAAAAGTACTTCATAATCTTTTTTACGATATTCTAAATGTAGAGTTTAATTTATGGCCATGGGTAAGAAATATGGTTAAGTATGGAGACTTTTACTTAAAGATGGATATTACTGAAAAGTATGGTGTAACAAATGTATTACCTATATCTACTTATGAAATGATTAGAGAAGAAGGCTTAGACCCTTCAAGGCCAGAATATGTAAAGTTTACTCATGATCCTTCAATTGGTGGAAGTATGACAGGCATAGCCGGTACAACTGCTAAAACAGAATACCAAGCTTACGAAATAGCCCACTTTAGAATGCTATCAGATGCTAACTTTTTACCTTATGGTAAATCTATGGTAGAACCAGCAAGAAAAAATTGGAAACAATTAACTCTTATGGAAGATGCAATGATGATCCACAGGATTATGCGTGCACCAGAAAAGCGTATTTTCAAAATAGACATTGGTAATATACCACCAAATGAAGTTGATAATTACATGCAAAAAGTTATGAACCGAATGAAAAAAACACCATATATGGATAACAATACAGGAGACTATAACCTTAAGTTCAATTTGCAGAACATGTTAGAAGACTTCTATTTGCCAGTTAGAGGTGGTCAATCCGGTACTGAGATAGATACTTTAAATGGAATGGAATTTGGAGGAATAGATGATATTGAATATTTAAGAAATAGAATGTTTTCAGCTTTAAGAATACCAAAAGCTTTCTTAGGTTACGATGAAAGTATATCAGGTAAAGCAACTCTAGCAGCAGAAGATGTAAGGTTTGCTAGAACAATAGAAAGAATACAAAAAATTGTATCTAGTGAATTAACAAAAATAGCAATTGTACATTTATATTCTCAAGGGTTCGAAGGCGATGACCTAGTTAATTTTGAATTAAACTTAACAAACCCATCAACAATACATGAACAAGAAAAAGTAGAACTTTGGACAAGTAAAGTTGGTCTTGTTAGAGATATGAAAGATTTACAGATGATGTCTTCTGAATGGATATACAACAACATATTTAATCTTTCTGATAAAGATATGGCTAAACAAAGAGAAGGTGTTATTGATGACCTTAAACAAGAGTTTAGAAAAGAACAAATAAAAATGGAAGGTAATGACCCAATGCAATCTGGTGAAGCAAAAGGTACACCTCATGTTCTTGCAACGATTACATCTTCAGAAGACGGCGAACCTACAGATGATATGGTAGCTCCTGGTTTAGATAATGACGGTGCTAAAGCAGAAAACCCTGGACCAGAAGAATCTGTACCTACTGCTGGAAAAAGCCAAAAGTCTGCTAGAGGCAGAGACCCTTTAGGTAAAGAAGGTAGAAACTATAAGTTTAGTGAGAACAAAGCTTCATTAGTAAGAGCTTTATTTAATTCTGAAATAAAAAAAGATTCTAAAACAGGACTATTAAGTGAAAATAATATCATAGACGAAGGAGCTTTATAGACCAAAATGATATTTATTAATGATATCTAGTACACTAAAAGGAAAATAAATTATGGCTAACGCAAAATATACAAAATTTAAAAATACTGGTGTTATTTTCGAATTATTAGTTCGACAAATAACTAGTGATACCTTAGAAGGTGTAAAAAAATCACCTGCAATTAGTATAATAAAAGAATTTTTTAAAAAGAATACAACTCTAAGCAAAGAATTAAAGCTTTATCAATTTTTACAAAATGAAAAATTTAAAGATGATAATAAAGCTGATAAACTAGTAGAAGCTGTATTAGTAGAACATAAAAAACTAAACTATTCTTTTTTAAAAAGGCAAAAGTATAATTTAATTAAAGAAATAAAAAATAATTATAATCTTGAAACATTTTTAAAAACTAATATTTCAAATTATAAATTAAATGCTTCTATATATAGGGTTTTTGAAACTAGCAATAGTAGTAAAATACATAATCCAAAAAATCTAGTAAATTCTAGATATACTATAGTAGAACATATAACTGGTAAAGGCCAAACTAGAAACAATACACACTCTAAAGTTTTAGAAGCTTATAGAAAACAAGATAAAGATTTAAGAATCTTATCTTACAAAATTTTATTAGAAAAATTTAATAATAAATATGGTTCTTTAGATTTAAAACAAAAATCTTTATTAAAGCAGTACATAAATAATATTTCTAATAGTACTAAAATTAAAGATTACATTGATAAAGAAATTACAGAAGTTAAAAAATCAATTTTAATTTCTTCTAAAAAATTAGATAATAAAATTATTAGAATTAAGCTAGACGAAGTTGCAAAACAATTAAGTAAAGTTAGAAATGAAAAGAAAGTAAACGATAAACATATTTTAGCTTTAATGCGTTCTTATTCTTTAAAAAAAGAGATCAAGAATGTCATTAAATAAAAAGTTAGATGAATTAGCTAAAGAGCTTGAAGAAACTGATATAGAAGAAGCTTCTGTTACTGGTGGTGGTGAAGCTTACAATACTAAATATGCTTTTGGAAAAAAAACTGACGATGAGTCTGCAGAAAAAGCAGGATATAAGAAAGTTAAAGAGTCTACTTTTATGAAATTTGCAAAAGAATCTATGCTATCAGAAATTAGCTACAGCGATTATAAAAAAGATACTAACTCTACTTCTAAAAGGAAAGTTAATAGTGCAATTAAAGAAGTAGCTTCTAAATTATTTAGGATCGAAAGAATAATAAATCAAAACATAAAGCTAAAAACAGAAGAAGGCGTAAACAGCAACCAGTATTGGAAATCTACTAGAGGAAGTCTTAGAAAAATATCCGAAAGAATGATGAGAATTAGTGAAAAATTGAGAAAGTTTTAATATGAAAGCAATCCTTATAGATACTATACCGTTTCAAATATCCCCACAGATGATAGCAGAGTCAGAAGCTAAAAATGGAGGCAGATTAATTGTTTCAGGAGTTTTACAAAGAGCAGATGCCAAAAACCAAAATGGAAGAGTTTATCCTCGAGAAATTCTAGAGAGAGAAGTTGATAAGTACTCGGAAGTACAAATAGCAGAGAGAAGAGCTTTAGGAGAACTTGACCATCCAGAATCTTCAGTAGTAAACTTAAGTAATGTTTCTCATAATATAAGAAAAGTTTGGTGGAAAGGTGATGATGTTATTGGTGAAGTAGAAGTTTTAGGAACTCCTTCTGGAAACATACTAAAAGAATTACTAAAAGCAGGTATTAAATTAGGCATTAGCTCTAGAGGTATGGGAAGTGTTAATCCTGTTAGTGAAAATACTGTAGAAGTAGGGGAAGACTTTGAATTAGTTTGTTGGGATTTTGTAAGTAACCCTTCAACTCATGGAGCTTTTATGTCTCCAGGAAGAGTAACAGAAGGTATTGTAAAAAATAGAGTAATTAATAAATATGAAAAAGTTGAAAACTTAATAAGTGAAATGCTTTGTGATTTAACTTGTAAGTGTTCAATACCAGGGAGTAAATAAATGCAAACAGAATTAACATGGCGAATGTGGCTTAAAAATAGTAAAAATAGAGAACTACTAAAAGAATCACCTTCTAGAGCCAAAAGACAATTTATAAGTGAGCAAGATACATATCGAAGAAAGTGGGATTATTTAAACCAAACCTACTTAAGTAATCTAGGAGTACCTAGTGATGCTAAAGCTGTAGGAAACTTTCAGATAAAATAACCATAATAACATTGTAAAATGATATTTATATATAATTAATAACAACTTGTAATAGACATTAAGTTTATTACTTTAAAAAATAGGAGAACAATTATGAGTTCAGTAAGTGTAGCTACGTTAAAAACGTATTTCAACACAGGCGACAAGCCAACAGAAGCAAATTTTATCGATGTATTCGATAGTATGCTTAACCTTGCAGACGGTGGAACCGTTGCAGGAGCAACAACATTTTCAGCAGGTACGAATCTTGGTATAAAATTATTAGCAGCAGGTGCATCACAAACTGTATCAGCAGCAGATTCAGGTAAAACAATAGTATTTGACGTTGCAGCTGCAACATTATGTACATTGCCAGCACCAGCACTAGGTATGCAATTTGATTTTGTTACTTCAATACTAGCAACAGGCGATCATGAAGTTCAAGCAGCAACAAATGCTGAAGGATTTGTAGGTGGTGTTTCTGTAGTAAGTACAACAGCAGCAAAAGCAGATTTTTTCTCTGCTGCAGATGCTGGAACAGACGATTTCATCACTCAAACAGGTGGTACTAATGGTGGTGGACCAGGTTCTCATCTTAGAATCGTAGGAAGATTAGCTTCTTCAGCAGCAAAATGTTGGTTAGTTTCCGGCGTTTTAGGTGCAGTAGGCGCTACAGTTGTAACACCATTCGCAGCATCATAATAATTAACATTAGTTATTATGCCTGCTAAGAGCAAAGCACAACAACAATTCATGGGCATCGTCCATGCAATGCAAAAAGGTCAGCTCCCCGTAAAAGGGGATGCTGGCCAAATTGCTAAATCTATAAAGAAAAAAGATGCAGAAGCCTTTGCATCTACTAAACATAAAGGCTTACCTAAAAAGGTTAAAAAAGAGGATACAATGATTTCTTTAAAAAATCTTATGCAAGAAAACTCAGAAGAGAAAGCTTTTGATAAACTAAACTCTAAACAAAAAAGAGAAGTTATTGAAGCAGTTTCTAATTTCAATAAGTTTTCTGAAACTATATATAGAAATAATGAAACTAAGAGTATGATAGAATCAATAAAAACCCTTTCAGAAATGGCAGGTAGATTAGCTATACAAGAAGCTGGTGATTGGTTCGATTCTGTAACTGTTAAGAATGATGTTAAAGAAATAAATAATTCTACTAAAGTATTTGAAAAAACAGCTAACGAAATAGCAACTCTTCAACAGAGATTAGAATCTGTTTACGAAGACATGGGAAATAAGCTTGGTCGATACTACAAAATAAACGAAGCTATGGATGCTGTAGGAAAAGAAGATGATGATATAGATAATGATGGTGATTCAGACGAATCTGATGATTATTTAAAAAATAGAAGAGCAACAGTAGCTAAAGCTATAAAAGATGAAGCTTTAGATCCTGTAGGAAAAGAAGATGGTGACATAGATAATGATGGCGATGAAGATTCTTCTGATGATTATCTAAAGAAAAGAAGAGCAGCAATATCAAAAGCTGTTAAGAGTGAATCTATCAGTCTTAAAGCTTTAGTTAAAGAAGGTTTTGCAACATGGAAAATGTCTTTTGCTGATATGACCTTAAGTGGTGTTCAACTAAAAAAAGAAAAAGTTTATACTGTAAAAGCAAGATCAACTGTAGAAGCAATTAAGAAAGCTGCTAAAATGGCAGGCGTAGGCAAAGATTGGTTAGCAACTCAAACTCATAAATTAGAAAAAGTAGGATAGAGCCAAACCATGAGAATACAAGAAGCAGACATAAAGCACTTCAGACAGTATCTTATTAAACTTGGTAATGAAATAGGTGATAAGAGACTAGTTCAAGCAGCAGAGAAAGCTTCCGATTCTAAAATCAAAACTATGTTCCAAAAAGATAAACATTACAAAATCTTTAAAGATGCAGAAGTACAAAAGCTTTCAGGTAAACAATTACATGGTAAGATTAAGTATGACCAAAGATTTAATCTTTCTAATGAAGGCAAAGTAAATGAAGCGAATCAGTATAAAGAAGTTTCGGCAAAATTTAAAGCTGCCCTTGACAAGCTATCAGAAAAAAACTTTACACCAAAAAATGTTGAAAAGTTAGCTAAGGCTATGAAAGAAAAAAGACCAGATGCTGCAATGGCTTATGCTAAAGAAGCTTTTGGTTGGATGAAAAATATGAAAGAAGGCCTTTGGTCTAATATCCATGCAAAAAGAAAACGTGGTGAGAAGATGAGAAAGAAAGGAGCAAAAGGTGCACCATCTGATGATGCTATAAAGAAAGCTCAGGAAATGATTTCTAAACTTTCTAAAGAAGAAAAACAAACTCTTAAAGAAAAGCTTAGTAAACTTCGCAAATCTAATAGTGACGACCCGGACGATGGTTCTTGGGTAGGCAGATAATTTCTAAAAAATAACCTTCTAAAAATTTTTTTATGTCGAAAATATTTCTTATATTGAAGTAATATTAATAATAACTAAAAATACAATATATGGCAAATTTTACACCAAAAGACAGGAGTGGTAAACCTATTAAAAATTACCGAGCAAGAAAAGATTTTGATTTACCTGGATGCCCTTATGGGGTTAGAGTACCTGGTAAAACTTATGATGATTTAGAAAAAGCTTTAAAAATTTTTAAAAGGAGTTTAAAAGCTTCTGGTCGATTGTTTGAAATAAAACAAAACAATTTTTTTGAAAAGAAATCTTTAAAGAATAGAAAAATGAAAGCAGATGCTGTTCGTAAACAACATTGGGACACTATAAATAGAAAGACAGCAGATAAGTTTCATGAGTGTTGGACTTACATTGTAAATGGTAAAGCAATGTAATATACTTATTTTTTAAATAAAGTTAAAAGAAAGTCAGGAATATCTAAAAGTTTCTGACTTTTTTTGTGGCTTTTACTATGGTTGTATATACTTATATTCGAATATATACACAAAAATGCGCTATCGAATCTGATATGGTGCAAGATGTATTAAAAATTAATATTTATTAAGACTCCTAATAGTCTTATTTCCAAAAACATATTTTAAGGAGAGAACAAATGGCTAAAAACGATTTGTTAAAAGAAGCAATTGCTGATGCAAAAGCTGTTAGAGAAACTGCTATTGCTAATGCAAAACTTGCTCTAGAAGAAGCATTTACACCTAAGCTTCAATCTATGTTATCGACTAAAATTCAAGAAGAAGAAGACGAAGATGTAACTATGACTGCAGATGAAGATCCTGCTGAAGTTGCTGACGTTGCTGACGACACTACAGAAATCGCAAAATACGATGAAGAAACTGAAGAAGAAACAGCTGAACCTGGAGACGAAGACGATAACAATGAAATGATGAAAACTGAAGATGCAGAAATGGACGACGAAGACATGAAAAACGAAGCTGAAGAAGACATGGATGAAGACGACGACAAAGACATGGAACTAGAATCTATAATTAAAGAATTAGAAGATGATGACGACATGGACAATGAAGGCGAAGAAGAAGACATGAAAAACGAAGCTGAAGAAGATGACATGGAAGAAGTTGCTGCAGATGATGAGGACATGAAAAATGAAGCTGATGATAATGATGATGATGAAAAAGAATTAGATTTAGAATCGGTAATTAATGCTCTTAAAGAAGAGGATGAAGACGAAATGGATAATGAAGGCGAAGAAGAAGATGAAATGAAAGAAGAATTAAATTTGGCTTATGAAACTATTAAGTATCTAAAAGACAAAATTAATGAAGTTAATCTTTTGAACGCTAAATTATTATTTTCTAACAAACTATTCAGAGCGAACAGTCTTAACGAAGGGCAAAAAATGAAAGTTATTGAAACTTTTGATAGAGCTAATTCAGTAAGAGAAGTTAAACTAGTTTATTCTACTTTAGCAGAATCTTTAACTGCATATAACCCTAAAAGAAAGAAAACAGTAGCAGAAGGATTTGCTTCAAAAAGTATAAACTCAACAAAACCGTCTAAAAACGTAATTGTTGAATCTAACCAATTCGCTAATAGAATGAAAAAATTAGCAGGATTATTATAATTAATTAGGAGAATTAAAAATGACACAAATTTCAAACTTATTGAAAGAGTCAGAAAACAGTTTTCACACGCAAAGAAACGAAACAAAAAAATACGTTAACAAATGGCAAAAAACTGGTTTACTAGAAGGAATTGATAAAGATTATGACAAACATAATACAGCAATTCTTTTAGAAAATCAAGCAAAGCAACTAATCTCAGAAGCTTCATCAATTGGAGGAGCTAGTTCTGAAGAATGGAATGGCGTTGCATTACCGTTAGTACGTAGAATTTTTGCTGAAATCTCTGCTAAGGACTTTGTTTCTGTACAACCAATGAACTTGCCATCTGGCCTAGTTTTTTGGCTAGATTTTAAATATGGTACAACACCAGGGAATATGACTACAGGTCAAACATTCCAAGCTGGTCAAGATATCATGGGGGATACTTCTTCATCAAGCACACCATCAGGTGGTCTTTATGGTAGAGGTCGTTCAACTTATTCATCAAAAGTAACATCATCACTATTAACTGCAGCAAATATAACATTTGCAGCTTCAGGAGCAGGTGCTAACGCAAATGCTATTTGGAGAGAGTTAGGATATGATGGAGCATTATCTGAATCAGTTGCTAACCCAATATATGAGCATTCACAAATACAAAAATTAACATTCCCATCATCAGCATTAACAGATGATGATACTTATGCAGCTACGGAATTTTATATTTCTTCATCAGGAACTGCTCACAATGTAGTAGCTAACTTGAACCAATATAACTATTATGATGGTGCAAATTACAATGTATTCTTTTCAGCTTCTATCCCATCGTCCGATACGACTTTGGATGCAGATGATGTTTGGAACGTACACTTTCCAACAAGAACGGAAACTGCTGCTAACAGAGGTGACTTTGAAGATCAATATCCATCAGAAGGAACTTCTGGTATAGATACTGATTTAGGTATTCCAGAAATTAATGTTCAATTAAGACAAGAAGCTCTTGTTGCTAAAACACGTAAGTTAAAAGTAATCTGGACTCCAGAATTTGCTCAAGACCTAAATGCGTATCATTCAATTGATGCTGAAGCAGAATTAACTTCTATGCTTTCTGAATATATTTCAATGGAAATTGACTTAGAAATCATCAACATGTGTTTAGATTCAGCTTTACACAAAGGATACTGGTCAGCAACAGTTGGCGAAACTCACAACGACTCAACTAATAATTGGTCAGCGGGTTCTTCTGCAGTTGCTTATCAACAAGGAACTTGGTTCCAAACTTTAGGTACTGTATTACAAAAAGTATCTAATAAAATTCACGCTTCTACAATGAGAGGTGGAGCAAACTTTATGGTTGTTGGACCGGACGTAGCTACAATTCTAGAATCTATTCCAGGATATGCTGCTGACACTGATGGCACTAAAGGTGAATTTGCAATGGGCGTACAAAAAGTTGGTTCTTTAAACAGCCGATTTACAGTGTACAAAAACCCATACATTCAAGATAATATTATCTTGATGGGATTCCGAGGAACACAATTCCTAGAAACAGGTGCAGTTTATGCTCCGTACATTCCGTTAATTATGACACCATTAGTATATGACCCGTCTAACTTTACGCCAAGAAAAGGTGTAATGACTCGTTATGCTAAGAAAGTTGTAAGGGAAGAATTCTATGGTAAAGTATTTATTAAAGACTTAAACTCTATATAATAAAAATTAACTATTAGATTTTCATTAAAGGCCCTCATTTTGGGGGCCTTTTTTTGTAGGCTAGTTGATATTTATTAATAGGCAATCTAGAAAATAAATCGAGATACGAAATGGCAGATATAAAAATATGGGACGGAACAGCAACTTGGAATACTGATGAAACGTCAGAAAATACACCTTTTGGTTTATATGAATCAGATGATATTTTTACTGGCTCAGCAGTAAGTACAGCTAAGTGGTGTGCTAAAAGGTTAGGTTATCCTGTAGTAGATATAGAATTACAATCTGGTTCATTTTATGCATGCTTCGAAGAAGCTATTACTGAATACAGTTCTCAAGTAAATAGATTTAACATAAAAGAAAATTTATTATTTTTAAAAGGCAATTCAACTAGTTCAAGTTATACTCATGTTAATGTTTCTCCAAATTTAGGAAGAAATATTCAAATAAGTAAACAGTATGGTTCAGAAGCAGGTGTAGGTGGCGATGTTTCATATTATACTGGTTCAATAGATATATCATCTGGTTCTCAAACATACGATTTAGATGCTTTATGGTCTGAAGTTAGTGAAAGTGGAAAAAATATAGAAGTAAAAAGAGTTTTCTATCAAGCTTCTCCTGCAATTACTAGATTTTTTGACCCTTATGTTGGAACTGGAACAGGAACTTCACAAATGTTAGGTTCTTTCGGTTGGCAGAATAATTCTCCAGCAGTTTATTATATGATGATGCCAATGTATGATGATCTTTTAAGAATGCAAGCTATAGAATTCAATGATGTTATTAGAAAATCTGCTTACTCTTTTGAATTAATAAATAATAATTTGAGAATTTTTCCAAACCCAACAAACGCTTCTCCATATAAATTATTTTTTCAATATATACTAACTGAAGAAAGAAGCCAGCCGTATGCTGATACATATACTTCGGCTTCTGCAGAGATTTCAGACTTTAGTAATGCTCGTTATGATAATATGACTTACAACCAAATTAATGACCCAGGAAAGCAATGGATTAGAAAATATACTCTTGCTCTTACTAAAGAATTATTAGGTGGTATAAGAGGAAAATATTCATCAGTGCCAATTCCTGGAAGTGAAATTACTGTAGATGGTGATACTTTAAGAACTGAAGCAGCTAATGAAAAAGAAATTTTAATTTCACAATTAAGAGAAGACTTAGAACAATCTTCTAGAAGAAATTTACTAGAAAAACAAAAAGACGAATCAGAGTTTCAAAGAGAAACTATTAATAATGTACCACTTGGTATATACATAGGGTAAATTATGGCACTATTCGGCGGAGAAAGAGATGTATCTTTATTTAGAAATCTTAATAAAGAACTTATAAATAATTTTATTGATACAAGAGTTGATATATTTAAATCTTCTGTTGTAGAAACTAAAGAAAATTTATATGGCGAATCTTTAAATAAAGTATTTTTTCCTGCAGTTAGAGTTGGCGGTATGATAGAAACAGAAGATCAGGAATGGGAAGCAGATGAATTTGGTTCTGATTATGGTAGAAATGCTAAATTTAGTTTTTTGAGAGATACTTTAAATGATATTGCTAATTTGTTTATTGAAGGTGGTGATATAATACATTGGGATGATAAGTATTGGGAAGTTGATAGCGTAACTTCTACAGATTACTGGACAGGTAAAAACCCCGATACAGATTATACAGGAGGTACTCATGGTTGGAACGTTGGTGTGTTTTGTAATACTCACGAAACAAGGCGTTCAACAGTTAACTTAGAAAAAGTTAGATCCGGATATACAGGATTAGCAAAGAACATATAGTATGAATAGAGCGAATGAAATATCAAGAAATGATAATCAGCCTAATATAACTGTAGGTCTTTATGAAATAGACGAAATTATAAAATTTTATTTTGATAATGTTATTAAGCCTACTGTAAAAGAAGCTAACCAAGAACTATCTGTACCTATAATATATGGTTCACCAGAAAGGTGGGCATCTATACAAAAATCAGGAGTGTTTAGAGATAAGAAAGGCAAAATACAGTTACCTGCTATTGTATATAAAAGAACTTCTTTAGAAAAGAATATGATCGGTTCTAAAATAGATCCTAACAACCCTGTAGTTAGAAGTTTTACTAGACCTTATACCAAAGTAAATAGGTATGATAACTTTTCGGTATTACAAGGAAGAAAACCAATACAAGAAGTTCACAATATAGTAGTACCAGACTATGTAATACTAAAGTACAGTTGTATTATATGGACTAGCTATCTAGAGCACTTAAACCATATAATAGAAGATGTTAATTATGCAGCAAATTCTTATTGGGGGAATGACCAATTTAAGTTTATGGCAAAAATAGGAAGCTTTTCAACAGACTTATCAGCAGAACTTGGAAAAGATAGGTTCTCTAAGTGTGAATTTGAAATAGATATGAATGGGTATATAATACCAAACAACATGCAAAAATATTTAAGTAATTATAAACCAAAAGAATTTACAAAAGCTAAACTTGTAGTAAATGGTGAAACTGCAGTAAATGCTGATAATTATGTAGATATTCAAAAAGAAAAAGAAAGTAAAAAAATAAATAGATAAGAGGTTTTAAAATGGAAATAAAGTTTACAGACGAAGAACTAAAAAAAATCAAAGAAATAAAAAATAGCTACGAAAGCTATTCACGAGCTATTGGTACTTTAGAAATAGAAGCTATAGCTTTGAAAATTAAAAAAGAAGGCATTGAATCAAAAATTGTATTCCTACAAAAAGAAGAAATAGATTTAGCTGAAAAACTTAGTAAGAAATATGGTGATGGAGTATTAAATCCTGATACAGGAATATTTACCCCAAATAAGTAGGCTTTTGAATTCCTTATTGATATTTATATATTGAAAAGTAATACCTTTTTGCAAATCAATGTAAAAAATAATAATAGGAGATTAAAAACATGGCTGAAAAAATTATAAGTCCCGGTGTATTTACCCAGGAAAATGACTTATCATTCGTTCCTCAGGGTATATCTGAAATAGGTGGTGCAATAATTGGTCCTGCAGTAAAAGGACCCGCAGGAATACCAACAGTTGTAGATTCGTATGCAGATTATGTATCTAAATTTGGGAACACATTTAAAAGTGGTAGTGATTACTATCAATATCTAACTTCGCATACAGCGGAACAATACTTAAAACATTCTGGAACTTTAACAGTTGTTAGGATTATGGGAGATGGTTTTGCTGCAGCTACTGCATCTATTACAGGTTCCGATAATGCTGATGGTCATGCAGATGTAACTGACTTAGGATCATTCGTATTTAAATTACACTCTTTAAGTGATGGCTTTGCTGGTAATGCAGCAGGATTCCCAGATAGTAATGGAGTACTTGCAACTGGTTCTGCTGATAACTTAAGATATGAAATTACTGCAGCAAATACTGCAAGTGGAACATTTAGTCTAGGTATCAGAAGAGGAAATGATTCAACAAAAAGAAAAGTATTTTTAGAACAGTACAATAACTTATCTTTAGACCCAAAACAACCAAACTTTATATCTAAAGTTATTGGTGATATGACTATGACAGTAAGAGATGTTGGAACTACAGATCCATATTTAGAACTATCAGGTTCATACGAAAATAAATCTAGATATGTAAGAGTAGAACTAAACGCTAATTGCTTAACTCCAGATTTTAAAGATGATGGTGGTACTATAACTAATGCTCAGTACACTGGTTCTATACCAGCAGTTGGTACAGGTTCGGATTATGACGGTGGTGGTTTCGGTGCTGGTTCTAATGGTAATTTCATAGGGGATGGTTCAGGTGAAGAAGCTTCTCATTTTTATGATACTATAAATGCTAACAATACACAAGGCTTTGATGCTTCTAGTACTGATAATGTAAATGGAGGATCTCAATACTTAGATGCTATAAGATTATTAAAAAACCAAGACGAGTATGACATTAATATGTTAATAGCTCCTGGTATAAACCAAAACCAACATTCAGCAGTAGTGTCTGAGTTAGTTTCTATGGCAGAAGAAAGAGGCGATTGCTTTGCAGTTGTTGATCCTACTCCATGTTTCTCAACTTTAGGAACTGCAGTAGATGAAGCTGGGGATTATGATAATTCTTATGCAGCTATGTACTGGCCATGGGTACAAATACCAGATAACCAATTAAACAAATTAGTATGGGTTCCGCCATCAGTTGTATTACCTGGTGTTATTGCTTTTAATGATAAAGTAGCTGCAGAATGGTTTGCACCAGCAGGACTTAACAGAGGTGGTATCGATGTAGCAGTAAGAACAGAAAGAAAGTTAACTCATGCGAATAGAGACGATTTATATTCAGATGGTATTAATCCAATCGCTACTTTCCCAGGACAAGGTGTTTGTGTATGGGGACAAAAAACTTTACAAAAGAAAGCTTCTGCTTTAGATAGAGTAAATGTTAGGCGATTATTAATTAACCTTAAGAAATTCATCGCTTCAGTTTCTAAGTACTTAGTATTTGAAAATAATACATCTGCAACAAGAAATAGATTTTTAGGAGCAGTTAATCCTTATATGGAAGGCGTACAGCAAAGACAAGGTCTTTTTGCGTTTAAGGTAGTAATGGACGAAACAAATAATACTCCAGATGTAGTAGACAGAAACATAATGAAAGGTGATATATTTATTCAGCCAGCAAAAGCTGCAGAATTTATTGTAATCGACTTTAATATTATGCCAACTGGCGCAACTTTTGAAGATTAATGATATTTATATTAAAGAGGAGAAAAAATAAATGGCAAATTTAATAGACCCAACAGACTTAATGTTCACAAATTTTGAACCTAAAGTAAAGAATAGGTTCATAATGTATGTAGACGGACTACCTTCTTATTTGATAAGAAAAATAAATAGACCTTCTATTGCTAATAATGAACAATCTTTTAAACACATGAATGTGACTCGGTATTTAAAAGGCCGAAGTGAATGGGAACCAATTACCGGTATAGAATTGTACGACCCAATAGTTCCATCAGCAACACAAGCTACTATGGAATGGGTAAGACTACATCACGAATCTGTAACAGGACGAGATGGATATGGTGACTTTTACAAGAAAGATATCACTATTAATGTACTAGGTCCAGTAGGTGACAAAGTAGAAGAATGGTCTTTAAAAGGAGCATTCGTAACAAAAGCTGATTTTGGCGAAATGTCTTGGGAATCAGATGCAGAACCAGCTTTAGTAACTATTGACATAAGATTCGATTACGCAATCTTACAATTTTAATTAGAGTTTTATTATGGCAATGACAAACGATTTACAAAAACATGGCCCTTTCGGTAAGTATTCCGGATTGCATGTAGTTACTAATGGAACAGTTTACTTTACAGGTTCTGCTTTAGGAGCAGCAGCAGTTATGGTTTCTGGTTCAACATTTGCAGGCTCAATTACAGCAGCAGGTGGTGGAACTTTAGGAACCAAAACTTTAGCTATGTCAGGTCATTTTACAGGATCTGTAGCTATCGGGACCAATGCTAATAATATGGGTACTACAGTTTCTCCTTTATTTGAATTGGGAATATATAGTGCTACAAGTGCTGCAGAGACAGAACATATTATAGTATTTTCTAGATAGTCAATAATAAGTAATTATTTAAAAAAAGCCTTCATATTATGGAGGCTTTTTTATTTAGTATATATTTATATATGAACAGAAAGTTACAAAGAACAACAATTAAGGAGACATAAAAATGGCAAAAGTCGATGAAAATTACCCAGGAAAAGTAAAGATTACAGATGATGAACTAAAGCAACAAGCTATAGCTCAAGCTCAAGCTAAAGTATCTAAAAAAAATACACCTCAGAATGAAGCTCAAAAATACCCTTCAGAAATAATAGAATTACCAAGTAAAGGCTTATTATATCCTGAAAGTAGTGCTTTGGCTACAGGAAGAGTTGAAATGAAGTATATGACTGCAAAAGAAGAAGATATTCTTACTTCTCAAAACCTTATTAAAAATGGAACAGTTATAGATGCTTTATTAAAATCTTTAATTATTGGTAATGGTGAAGGCTATGCGGTTAATTATAATGATTTAATTGTTGGTGATAAAAATGCAATTATGATTGCAGCTAGAGTTTTAGGATATGGTGGAGATTACCCATGCGAAATGGCTTGTCCGTCTTGTGAAGCTAAACAAAAATTAGATATAAACTTAACTGAACTAGAAAACAAACCCTGGAACGAAAGTCTTGTAACACCACACAGTAATGAATTCAGCTTCACACTACCAGCTTCTAAAAGAGTTATAACTTTTAAAATTTTAAGTCATGGTGATGAAAAAAGTATAGAAAGCGAAGTTAAACGAATGAAAAAAAGAAAAATTGGTCAAACCGGAGTTTCTTATAATTTAACTAGTAGACTTAAAAAAATGATTACTTCTGTAGACAGTGATACAGATCCTATAAAAATAAATAGCTTTGTAGAAAATGAATTTCTTTCTAGAGACTCTTTAGCATTTAGAAACTATTTAGCCGAAATTAATCCCGATGTAGATATGACTATATTCTTTGAATGTACCGATTGCGGTCATGAAGATTCTAGTTTGCAACTGCCCATGAACGTCAACTTTTTTTGGCCTAGGGCTTGATTACAAGCCCAGACTACACACTCAAATCTTTGAGGTATGTTACCATTCACAAGGTGGTTTCACTCACAATGATGTGTACGGACTTCCCGTTTATTTAAGAACTTTCTACTACAAACAATTGTTAGAAACCAAAAAGAAAGAAAAAGAAGAAATGGACAAAGCTTCTAAAGGTAAAAGTCCATCTTCTGGCCCACCAAGTATACCTTCTTTCGCTAAAACACCACAAAAATAGGTCTTGATTGATATTTATATTTGTAAGAATGTAAATAAATAAGAGATTTGTATCATGTCAAAAAGTAAAGAAACGTTAACAGAAGGTGTTTTAGATTATCTTTCGAATATATTAAAAAAGACAAGCAATGCAAGATTTGCTAGTAGTCTTAAGAGTATAGAAAATTCAGGAATAGAAGGTAAGAAAGCAGTAGCAGCATTTAAAAAACAAGCTGCTGAACTTGATAATTCTGTAGAGGTAGTTAATAAGTTAAGACAAAAATATAGATTAACTGACTTCGAGTAGAATAAATGTCAAAAGAACTCCAAAATCGGAAACAAGTCAGAAACTTAGTTAAAGAAATCCTAGGTGTAGAATCTTTGATTACTAAAGAAACTACTGAACAAACAAAACAATATAAAGATTTAGCCAACCTTATGGGTAAGACTGCTCAACAAGCTAAAGTATATACAGGAGTTATCGATAAGCTTAGGGATTTAAAAGACGAAATTAAGCAAATAGCCGAAGACGAAGCTATAGCTACAGATGGCGAAGTACAAGCTCAAAAAAAGATTTTAGATGCTTTAAATAAGCAAAAAGATAGACAAGCTGAAATTAATGGCTTTTTCGGTTCATTTAAAGATAAGCTAGATGATGCTGCAGCAATAATGAGAGACCCAAAAGTAGCTACTGGTTTATTTGCTATAGCAGCAGCAGATGCAATGAAAGACTTTGGTAAAGCAGTATTAGATACCAGAAAAGAAATGGGTCTTATGGCAGCAGAAGTGTTTAATGTAGCCGGAACTTTAGGAATGGCATCTATTAAAGGCTTTACTATGGGCGTTGGCATTGGAGATGCTGCAGATGCTATGAAATCTTTGTCTGCTGCAGGAATTCAGTATAGTGATATAACTTCTGACACAGTAAAAGAAGTAGCAGTGCTAACAACTCAACTAGGAGTCGGTTCGGAACAAGCAGCTAAACTATTTAAACAATTTAAAATGCTTGAAAGCAGCTCAGGAGAATCAGCTAAATCAGTAATTGAATTTACAAAAGGTTTAGCTAGAGCAAATGGTGTAGCACCTGGTAAAGTTATGAATGACATAGCTAATAATACAGAAGCATTTGCTGCTTACTCTGATGATAGCGGTAAAAATATGATTAAAGCAGCTGTATTTGCAGCTCAGCTTGGTGTCGAAATGAGTACATTATCTGGTATGGCAGACAACCTTTTAAATATAGAAGATTCAATCCAGAAAGAAATGGAAGCTTCGGTTTTATTAGGCAGACAAATAAATATGAATAAAGCTAGAGAATTAGCTCTTTCTGGAGACTTAGAAGGAGCAGCTGCAGCAGCAATACAACAAATGGGTGGAATTGCAGAATTCCAAAAAATGAATGTTATTGAACGAAAAGCAGCAGCTGCAGCAGCTGGAATCCAAGTTTCAGAATTACAAACTATTCTTTCTAATAAAAGTAAACAAGTTCAATTAGGCTTAACAGAATTAACAACAGCAGAAAAAACACATGAAGTAGTTGCTGGAATAGGAAAGCAAATAGCAAACAACATACCATTATTAGCTTCAGGAATTAATATGCTTGGCTCACTTACTAATGTACTTGGTAGATCTGAAATGAAAAGATATGCTAAATCAGCTATTTTTATGGCTAAAGAAGT